>OLOX01003512.1_pt1 | contig 11708 bp, 5 predicted proteins | sample 1672091 | NCBI WGS metagenome assembly OLOX01 (sample SAMEA3136644, study PRJEB25190) | human gut metagenome | reverse complement strand
CTCTTCAAGGAAATCAAGCAGATGTACCTCAATGCTTACTATGGCAACAACAGCGAGACTGTTTAATCTATCTCGTAATGCATAATTATAAAACACCCTGCCCCCGTGGCAGGGTGTTTTGTTGTATATGGATAATACCGCAATTTTCCATTTTCAACTTTCAATTTAAATAAACTTCCTCTTGGGCGTAATGTGCTTTTAATATTACAAACTATTATGCACAATGCACAAAAGAATGTTAAAAATTTCACAAATATTTAGTTAAAAGTTTATCGAGTTTTTATGCACTTCGCATAAAATATCTTGTTCTTTTTGTTTGAAAGGTAAAAAATATTTTATTTGTATTTGCTAAATGCACAAAGAAAATTAAAATTATTTTGTTATTTTTACACTGTACTAACCCCTGAAATTGTTGTATAATATAACCGAAGCAATGAAAGATTGCTTGATGAATTTTTAATATTTTAAAGCGAAAGGGGCTTTATTATGAAATTAGATACAGTTCTTGCAAAAAGAGAGAACAAGGTAGTTTATAAAGACGGTGCGCTTGCAGCCAAAGTTTTTGACGAGTGTTATCCGAAATCAGATATTCTTAACGAGGCTCTTAATCAGGCGAGAGTTGAGGAAACAGGACTCAATATTCCGAAAATTGAAGAGGTTACAAAGATTGACGGAAAATGGGCAATCATATCCACCTTCATCGAGGGCAAAACTCTTGCGGAGCTTATGGCAGAGCATCCCGAAAAAGAGGACGAATACCTCAATCTCTTTGTTGACATTCAGGTTAAAATTCTCAGCCAAAAAGCGCCGTTGCTTAACAAACTCAAGGATAAGATGAAACGCAAAATCAGCGAAACCGACCTTGACGCAACAACAAGATATGAGCTTGAAACCCGTCTTAACGGTATGCCGAACCACACAAAGGTTTGTCACGGCGATTTCAACCCGAGTAATATTATTATTGACGAGTCGGGTACCCCGTATGTTATTGACTGGTCACACGCAACACAGGGTAACGGTTCAGCCGATGCCGCAAGAACTTACCTCTTGTTCCGTTTGAATCATCAGGAAGAGCTTGCAGAAAAGTATATGAAGCTTTACTGCACAAAGACCGACACAGCCCGTCAATATGTTGACCGCTGGCTTCCGATTGTAGCCGCATCACAGTCTGTTAAGGGCAAACCCGAAGAGAGAGAGTTCCTTCTCAAATGGGCAAGTGTTTGCGAATACCAGTAATGCCGTATAAATGTATTTTTAATTCATATTTTACTCAGCAAAATTTCATTTTGAAATTTTCTCTCCTCTGTTTTTTTCATAATTGTATTACGGAAACCGAATAAAAGCAGCTCCCGCTCCAAATGCTTGGTGCGGGAGCTGCTTTTTTGATGCGAAATTTATGTTGACGGTACGCTGTAAATATTACAAAAGGTTACAAATTTTGTAATAATTCGCTTTAATTTGGTGCTTGAAATGAAGATTTTGTGAGTGAAACTGCATCAAATTTTCTGAATTAGCAAAAAATACAGGTTTTGGGGTTGATTTTTTAAAAGAGTGATGCTATAATGGTTACAATGTTGTTATCAAGGTGTAACCTGATTTGTAATTTACTGTCAGATTTGGTAACAATTTTTCGGTCAAATCTTCCGTACAGATTAAAACGGACTGTACTTTAAGTCGGTCGTTATTTTCTGTAAGAGCTTTGACTCTCTGAAAAAATGGAGGTAATTAACGATGCAGAGAATAAAAAAGATTACTGCAATCATTCTGAGTGTTCTCACACTTTCAAGTGTATGCGTATTCGGTTCTTCATTTTCTGCCGGTGCAAAAGGCACGGGTGCAGGTCTTGCAGAATGGGCACTCAATGCCTATAACAGCGGATGGTCATATGTTTACGGCGGTTCAACCCCCGGAGCGGTTGACTGTTCAGGTCTTATCTATTCATATGCCGGCGGCGAAAGATGCGGTAATCCACAGCTTGAAACAGCTACCGAAACAGGTTCGGTAAGTGCAGGCATTCCTAATGTTCACGGTCTTGGACTTTGGCGTCCCGGTCATGTCGGTGTCTATGTCGGCAACGGTATGGAGGTTGACGCAAGAGGTGATGAATACGGTGTTTGCTATGAGGCAATCGGCGGTTATAACAATTGGACATACTGGTTCAAGCTTGCCGCAGTTTCATATGTAACAAACGGTTGGGAAAGCTTTAACGGCAACTACTACTACTACGAAAACGGCGAGTACATTGTAAATACTTCAAGAACAATTGACGGTACTACATATTACTTTGATTCACAGGGCAGATCGAGCAAGACTCCTTCAAACACTTCTTCAAGCAGTTCATCGGGTTCAAGCTCATCAGGCTCTTCAAGTTCATCGGGCAGCTCATCATCTTCAAGCAACACACCGAGTGTTTACAAGAACGGTTCATCGGGTGCTGAGGTAAAGAAGATTCAGCAAAGACTTGCTGACCTCGGCTATTATGACGGTGCAGTTGACGGTTACTTCGGTGACGCAACAGAAGAGGCTTATAAGGCATTCCAGAAAGCCGCAGGTCTTACAGTTGACGGTATTGCGGGCGATTCGAGAAATACACTTTATTCGGAGAATGCTCCCGAAGCTCCAAAAGCCGATACAACAACAAAGACTGATGACAAGCCCGAAGAAGAAACAACTGCTCCCACAGAGGCAACAACAGAGCCTGTAACAGAGGCAGTTCAGTATCAGAACGGTGACGAAAACGATGAAGTAACTGCAATTCAGCAGCAGCTTATAAAACTCGGCTACTTTGCAATGGATGCAACAGGCTACTACGGTGAATATACAGCGCAGGCCGTTGCAAATTTCCAGAATCAGAATTCACTCGATTCAACAGGTATTGTTGATAAGAAAACATACAACGCACTGTTCAGCGACAACGCAGTTGCAAACCCCAAAACAGAGGTTGTAAGCGGCGAGGTTTCTCCGGCGGTTTCAGCCGCTCCGATTGAGATGCCTTCTTCAACAGGTGCGTCGCAGTTCATTCTTTCAAACGAAAAGAATCAGAACTACTCGGACACAGCATCAAGCGTTGCCGTTCAGTCCGTAAAATCTGCCGACAAGGCTCTTGCAAAGTCAAATGCCGCAAGCACACCGACTCTTGTTGCCGCAGTTCAGAGATCCGCAAATGTAGGTCTTTGGTTTGTGCTTGTTGCAGTTATTCTCGGCGCAATCGCTTTTGTATTCTTCCTTCGTGACAGAAAGCTTTCAAGATATTCAAGATATGTCGCAAGAAAGAAAAAAAGAGCCACCAAAGCCGAACTTGACGCAAGATGGTAATTGATATATAATCCGATTATTAAACAGTCGATTGCAAAGCAGTCGGCTGTTTTTGCTTAATTAAAAATGGAAAATTGTGGTCGGCGGTGTGCCACCGCTGTCTGTTCGAGAAGATAGTTAGATAAATGAATTGCATCAGATGCCCGAATACGGCATTGATGCAATTTTTGCTTTATATTGCTTTATATGAAAGTAAATGTATACTTGTAGAGGTAGCCTTGCGACCGCAGGTAAAGGCAGAAATTGTATGCCAAAACAAATTTTATAAATGCCGCAAACCCGTAGGGGCGTTCATTGGACGCCCGCATTGATGAAACTATTTGTTTTATTAAAATGTTTTGATGTGATGAAAATTATGGATTGTTTGTAGCGGCGAACCGTGTTCGCCGCTACGAATTGTTTCGTGTTTGCACACAAAACAAATGGCGGTCACTGACCGCCGCTACGGGTTGACAATTACTTTATGACATTTATTATGTTTTGCATTTATCATACATTCGTGTTAAAATACAAGATGAAAAAGTGTGTGGAAAGAAAGCGGTGACTGTTAATGAAAAAATCCGAAAAACCAATCGGCAAAATAAAAGTCAAAAAGTCGATTTTCAAAAGGCTTTTCTTTCACATACTTGTGCTGTTTATTTTGGCGGTGATTGTTTCGGGTACGCTCAATTGTATTGAAAACATTCAGCGCACAAGGCGGTTTACACGACAGCTGACCGAAAGTGCGTCAAAGGTTGCAACAGAAACTTTTGAACGCTGCGATATAAACGCATTGCTTGATAATCCCGATTCCGAAGAATATCGGAAAGCTGTTAAGACCTTGAGGTGGATTTGTCAGACGAATCACCTTGAATATATGTACATTTACATTCCGAATTTTGACGAAAACAAGGTTACATATGTTATGACTGTTGCCGATGATGACAGCGAAAACGAGAATGTTTTAAATGTGAGAAGTGCAGGTGCAGAGGTTGACCACAGCTTGTGGGACGCTGAAAAAGAGGCGTGGGAAAATCCTAACCTTGTCACGGCTTACGAATATCAGAACGACAGCTTCGGCAGTTTTTACACGGCATTTTCAGCGATTCAAGGCAGGGACGGCAAGCCTGTTGCATTAATCGGTGCGGACTATTCGCTGACGCAGATTTATACGGAAATCATTTTCTATACTGCAATGCGAGTTCTTGCGTTGTTTGTTGTGCTGGCAATTGTATTCTTGCTTGTAATGCGGTTTGTCAGAAAAAAGATGTATAATCCGATACTTTTGATTTTTGAAAAAATTCGAGGATACTTTTCCGACAAGGCTGACGGCACAAATACAAAGAAAGCGTTTGTTCCGATAAAACTTGGCTCTGACGATGAAATTCAGCTTTTGGCTGATTATTTCAACGATATGGCTCACGATGTAGAAACTTATGTTGAAAAAAATTCCGCCCTTGCGAGTGAAAAGGCTAAGAATGAAACCGAGCTTGAGGTTGCAAGGCGGATTCAGTACGGAATAATTGCGAGAGAAAAGAATGTTGTCTTTGCCGATTGTTTTGATGTTTCGGCAAGAATGGAGTCTGCAAGACAGGTAGGCGGCGATTTTTACGATTGCTTTGCATTGCCTGACGGCAGAATATGTGCCGTAGTCGGCGATGTGTCGGGCAAGGGTGTTGCGGCGGCAATGTTTATGGCTTTTGCAAAAACTCTTATCCACGAAAAAATGACCGAAAATGCAGAACCCGACAGGGCATTTGAAGAAATCAACAGGGAACTCTGTTTGTCAAATCCCGAGGGAATGTTTGTAACTGCATTCGCCGTGATTTTTGACAAAAACAGCGACAGCTTTTTGTACATAAATGCAGGTCATAACAAGCCTGTTGCGGTGAGCAACGGCAAGGCTGAATTTTTAGAATGTAAGCCCTGTATAATGCTCGGTGTGTTTGATGATGCAAGATATGTTGTGAACAGCGCTGACTTTGGAAACGGTGATATAATTTGCCTTTACACCGACGGTGTGAATGAGGCAACAAATGCGGATAATGAATTTTTCGGCAACGATAGACTTGTGTCTGCCTGTCAAAATGCCGAACAGACTGCAAAAGGTGTGTGCGACGGAGTTTATGACGCTTTGACGGACTTTACCGAAAATGCGGAGCAATTTGACGATATAACAATTGTTGCAATAAAAAACAGCAAAAACAGAGATTGAAGGGTTATGAATGTTTAAATCGGAAAACAATCAGATTACAATAGAACAGATGAGAAAGCTTGACGAGGAATATACTCTTGTCGATATCAGAGATGAAATTTCGTTTGAATACGGTCACATTGACGGTGCAAAGAATATTCCGCTTGCAAAAATCAAAGAGGACAATTCACTTTTGCCAAAAGACAAGCTTGTTGTCCTCTGTTGCAAAAGCGGTCAGATAAGTGACGAGCTTGCAGAAAATCTGCGTGATGACGGATTCAATGCCGTGAATCTTGAGGGCGGTTATTACAGTTGGCTGAGAGGTCAATTTGAGAATGAGGACTATGCAACCGATGTTGAAAAAAGCATCCGCAAAAAGTTCAGCAAGACGATTTGGAGCAGATTTACTGCGGCGATCATTGAATACAAGCTTGTTGAGCCGAACGATAAAATTGCCGTCTGCATTTCGGGGGGCAAGGATTCAATGCTGATGGCAAAGCTTTTTCAGGAGTTGAAAAGGCACAATAAATTTCCGTTTGAGCTTGTTTTTCTTGTAATGGACCCGGGCTACAGCGTTGAAAATCGTGATGTAATTGAGAGCAACGCCCGTAGGCTGAACATTCCGATAACTGTTTTTGAAACAGATATTTTTAATTCTGTTTATAATGTTGACAAATATCCCTGCTACCTTTGTGCAAGAATGAGGAGAGGTTATCTCTACAAAAAGGCAAAGCAGCTCGGCTGTAACAAAATCGCACTCGGTCATCACTATGACGATGTTATAGAAACTATTCTTATGGGTATGCTCTACGGCGGTCAGGTTCAGACGATGATGCCGAAGCTCCACAGCACAAACTATGAGGGAATGGAACTTATCCGCCCTCTCTACCTCGTTCGTGAGGCTGAAATCAAGCATTGGCGAGATTACAACAAGCTGAATTTCATTCAATGTGCGTGCCGTTTTACGGACACTTGCACAACCTGTTCCCCGAACAGCAACACAGGCTCAAAACGTCAGGAAATAAAACAGCTTATAGCAAATCTGAAGAAAATCAATCCCCAGATTGAAAGCAACATTTTCCACAGCGTTGAAAATGTCAACCTCGATACGATTATTTCATATAAACAGGGCGATAATAAAGTTTCGTTTCTGGACAGATATGATGATATGGGGAAGGGCAAGTAATTAAAAATTAAAAATTGAAAATTGAAAATGAATGTCGGGAAGACAGTTTGCAAAATGCAAAGCAATGTCTTCCCGACTGTTTTTGTTTGTGTAAAAGCTGTTGTTTAAATGTAGGGGCGTTCATTGGACGCCCGCAGGTAATGGTAGAAAATATATGTTAAAACGAATTTGATAAATCCCACAAAGCAATTGTTATACTGTAGCGGCGAACAGTGTTCGCCAATCGAAACGATTGTAAAATCGGTTCGACTTAATACAAATCGTTTGTTATATGAAATTTATATTTGCTATTTACCAAAAAAATTGGTTTTGCTTGATTTGTGTTTGCACACAAATCAATTGGCGAACCGTGTTCGCCGCTACAAATGAATAGATAATTCTCATTACACCATAATATTTTGTTAAAACATAAAATTTCTGCAATGGTGGTGGTCACTGACTGCCGCTACTACTGATTTTTTTCTTCTTTTATTATGACTGCGATATTTTCAACAATTTCTGCAATTCGCAATTGTTGTGTGTCAGGAATTTGTTTTAACGCTTCTTCAATTCGCATTTTTGCCTGATTATTAGTTGGCGATGAGTCGATTTTGGAATCAAAACAAATAAGTTCATTGATTGTTATACCGAGCGCACAGGATATTTTATACAGTGTGTCTATTGTGGGACACTTTTCACCTCGTTCAAGTCTGCCGAGATATGCAGTTAAGGCTTTCAAAAACGATAACGGCAATAAGGAATTTAGCAAAGAGTCAAATTTGTCAGATAAACTTTGTGACAATAATATTATTGATTTTTATCAGCCTTATAGAAGTGAAAAATATGTTGAATACAGAGGTTCGGATACATTTGTTATGTCAGGCGAACATCGAAATAATAGTTTTACATTAACAACAGAATTGTCATCAAAAGATTTGTATGCAGACTATAATCTTGAAGGAAAATATTCCAAAATTCAATTTACTTACGGTTTTGTAGACGGTGCTTATGGTGAGAATGATTCTACTTCGGATGTTTGTGAAGTGACTTTAAAAGTATTAGCAGACGATAAATTAATAGCGACTTATGATGTTGACAGTTCACAGTTAGCTCAGACGGTTAAGCTGGATATTGCAAATGCCAAAAAGCTCGAACTGTATGTTGAAAAGAAAGAAAATTGGTGGGGAGAATTTGGTTTTGCAGATGTACATTTGTTTAAGTGATAATGACTGTACATATATAAACCTAATTTTACGCATTAAGAAATACGATAATATAGTTAGATAAAGAAATTGCATCAGATACCAGTAAGGTTCTGATGCAATTTCGTTTTTTTATATGAAAGTAGTTGTTAATTTGTAGGGGTGTCCGATGAACGCTTCTAGCTTCTTCTGTTTAAAACCATACACCGTGTCGGGTGTTGCATTGGGGTGCAAAAAATAGCCCGAAAAGAAAAATAATTCTTTTCGGGAAATAAAACCTGAAAAAATATAAAAAAGTCAGTAAAATCCGAAAAAAATCCGAAAATTCTCTTGACTTATTGATTATTTCAATATAGAATAATAAAATGTACCATAATGGGGATATGTACCGAAGAGGTCGGGAAAATCAGCAAAAAACTTTATCCGACAAGGGGATATTATCACAAAAATCCTTTTGTGTCAAGAGCTTTTTATGAGCAGATTTTCAGTACCGCTTGCCCCGTTTCATAGATTTTTTAAGGAGTGATACGCCTATGGTTAATGTCAAACCCGTAAAGCTTGGCAACACCGAAAGAATGAGTTTTGGTAAAATCGATGAAGTAATTGATATGCCTAATCTTATCGACATTCAGAAAGCGTCATACAAATGGTTGCTTGACGAAGGTCTTAAAGAAGTATTTAAAGATGTTTCGGGCATTACCGATTATCAGGACAACCTTGTTCTCGATTTTATCGACTACACACTTGATGTTGATCACCCGAACTACAGCGTAATTGAGTGTAAGGTTCGTGATGCAACATATTCAGCTGCTCTCAGAGTAACCGCAAGACTTTTGAACAAGTCAACGGGTGAAATCAAAGAGAGCAATGTATTTATGGGCGATTTCCCGCTGATGACCGCAAGCGGCACATTCGTTATCAACGGTGCTGAGCGTGTTATCGTTTCACAGCTTGTAAGAAGCCCGGGCGTTTACTATAAAATGGATCACGATAAAACCGGTAAGGAACTGTATTCAACAACAGTTATCCCGAATCGTGGTGCATGGCTTGAGTATGAAACCGATGTAAACGATGTTTTTTATGTTCGTATTGATAAGAACCGTAAGCTTCCCGTTACATCATTTATCAGAGCACTCGGTCTTGGCACGGATGCCGAAATTCTCGACTATTTCGGTGACGATGAAAGAATGAGAGCTACTATCGAAAAGGATGCCGCTTCAAATGTTGAAGAAGGTCTTATCGAGGTTTACAAAAAGCTCCGTCCGTCTGAGCCTCCGACAGTTGACAGTGCGCAGACACACATAAACAACCTGTTCTTTGACCCCGGTCGTTATGATATGTCAAGAGTAGGCAGATATAAATACAACAAAAAGCTCGGTATTGCAAACCGTCTTGAAGGTCAGGTTCTTGCAGAGCCGATTGCCAACCCACGCACAGGCGAGGTTATGGCTCTTCGTGATGAAAAAATCACAAAGGAAAAGGCTTTTGAAATCGAAAACGCAGGTGTTAAGATTGCCTATGTAAAGGCTGCCGATGAAACAATCGTTAAGGTTATTTCAAACGGTATGGTTGACATCGCTTGCTATGTTGATTTTGACGCAGAAGCAGAGTGTGATATCAAGGAAAATGTTCGTTTTGATGTTCTTTGCGAAATTCTTGATGCTTGCGAAAACGAGGATGACCTCAAGGAAATGCTCAGAAGCCGTGCAGATGAGCTTGTTCCTAACCACATCACGGTTGACGATATCTTTGCAACAATCAACTACCTCAACTGTGTTGCTCATGGTGTCGGTAACACAGATGATATCGACCACCTCGGCAACAGAAGAATCCGCTGCGTAGGCGAACTTCTTCAGAACCAGTTCAGAATCGGTTTCTCCCGTCTTGAGAGAGTTGTAAGAGAAAGAATGACAACCCAGTCACAGGATATGGAGTCGCTTTCGCCTAACTCACTCATCAATATCCGTCCCGTAACAGCGGCAATTAAAGAATTCTTCGGTTCTTCACCGCTTTCACAGTTCATGGATCAGGGTAACCCACTTGCAGAGCTTACCCACAAGCGTCGTCTTTCAGCCCTCGGTCCGGGCGGTCTTTCAAGAGATCGTGCAGGATTTGAGGTTCGTGACGTACACTACACACACTATGGCCGAATGTGTCCTATCGAAACTCCTGAAGGTCCTAACATCGGTCTTATCTCATATCTTGCTTCATTTGCCCGTATCAACAAGTACGGCTTTATCGAAGCTCCTTATCGTAAAATTGACAAGGAAACAGGCGTTGTAACCGACGAGGTTGTTTATATGACAGCCGATGTTGAGGATAACTACGCTGTTGCACAGGCTAACGAACCGCTTGATGAAAACGGCAGATTTGTTCATTCAAGAGTCGTAGGTCGTTACCGTGACGAGTTCGTAGAGTATTCTCCCGAAAGATTCGACTTCATGGATGTATCTCCTAAGATGGTTGTATCTGTTGCTACGGCTATGATTCCGTTCCTTGAAAACGATGACGCAAACCGTGCTCTCATGGGTGCGAACATGCAGCGTCAGGCAGTTCCGCTTCTCCGCAGTGAGGCTCCTATCGTTGGTACAGGTATGGAGTACAAGGCAGGTACAGACTCAGGCGTTTGTATCCTCGCTGAGGAAGACGGTATCGTTATGAGCGTTGACGCCCGTAACATTCGTGTACAGTATGACTCGGGCAGAGTTCAGGACTTTGAGGTTATCAAGTTCCTCCGCTCTAACCAGGGTACATGTATCAACCAGCGTCCTATCGTGTCAAGAGGACAGAGAGTTAAGAAGGGTGAAGTTCTCGCAGACGGTCCCGCTACCGAAAACGGTGAAGTTGCTCTCGGTAAGAACGCTCTCATCGGCTTTATGACATGGGAAGGTTACAACTACGAGGATGCTGTTCTTATCAACGAAAAAATCGTTCGTGATGATGTTTATACATCAATTCACATTGAAGAATATGACACAGAGGCAAGAGATACAAAGCTCGGACCCGAAGAGATTACAAGAGATATCCCGAATGTAGGTGAAGATGTTCTCAAGTATCTTGACGAGGACGGTATCATTCAGATCGGTTCTGAGGTTAAAGCAGGCGATATCCTTGTCGGTAAAGTAACTCCAAAGGGTGAAACAGAGCTTACAGCCGAGGAAAGACTCCTTCGTGCAATCTTCGGTGAAAAGGCAAGAGAAGTCAGAGATACATCTCTTCGTGTGCCTCACGGTGAATGCGGTACTGTTGTTGATGTTAAGGTGTTTACCCGTGCAGACAGCAGAAACGAACTCCAGCCCGGTGTAAACAAGGTTGTAAGAGTTTACCTTGCACTCAAGAGAAAAATCAGCGTAGGCGATAAGATGGCAGGTCGTCACGGTAACAAGGGTGTTGTTTCAAGAATTCTCCCAATGGAAGATATGCCGTTCCTTCCTGACGGTACTCCGCTTGACATCGTACTTAACCCGTTGGGCGTACCTTCTCGTATGAACATCGGTCAGGTTCTTGAGGTTCACCTCGGTTATGCCGCAAAGGCGCTTGGCTGGAAGATTATGACTCCTGTATTTGACGGTGCTCATGAGCAGGACATTTTCCAGTGTCTTAAAGACGCAGGTTACAGCGAGGACGGTAAGACATGGCTTGTTGACGGTCGTACAGGCGAGCGTTTCGATAACCCTGTAACAGTAGGTTATATGTACTACCTCAAGCTCCATCACCTCGTTGATGAAAAAATCCACGCAAGAAGCACAGGTCCTTACTCTCTCGTTACACAGCAGCCACTCGGCGGTAAAGCTCAGTTCGGCGGTCAGCGTTTCGGTGAGATGGAAGTTTGGGCACTTGAGGCTTACGGTGC
>OLOX01003509.1_pt1 | contig 11710 bp, 7 predicted proteins | sample 1672091 | NCBI WGS metagenome assembly OLOX01 (sample SAMEA3136644, study PRJEB25190) | human gut metagenome | reverse complement strand
ATGAATTTGTGGATGCGGAAAAAGAAAAAACGACTGTGTTTGCCCTCTCGAAAAAAACATGGCTTGAAAAGTATAAAATGAGGCAGGAAAAAGGGGCGCCTCTTTATCAGTATTTTCCATGCCAAAAAGAGAAAACGGCGATTGAACAAATTGAAAATCTTCGACAGGGAAACCTGCCTTTTCAAATAACGTCTGTGAAAAATACATTTGATGGTATTTGCGTGGAATATGATTTGCAGTCTGCGTATGCCGGATTTCCATGTGTGAAGTCGCTTATCTTTGGCGGAAAGACGGATGCTGTTTGCAAGCGGGTGCTCTGGAATCTTTGCAAAGAGAAGCAGATTGACTGTTATCAGCTGACATCGGAGGCAGAACAGGGAAGAAAGCAGTTAAAGGATGAGGATTTTAAAATTAATGACGAGGAAGAAGTAGATTTGCTGATTCGGCTTGTTGAGCGGATTTGCCGCAGTCAGGAGAAAATTGATGAGCGTTGTGAACGCTTTCAAGTTATGATTTCGATGGGAAATGTGGACGCCGGAATTATTGAAGAGATTCTTTCGGTTGTTGCTGACCAGCTGACAGATACCTATTTTTTGAAAATTTCCATGAATCAGTTGTGTAATAGAATGCAGAGAGAAGTGCAGAGAGTTTCACTTCCAAAACAGGTAGAGAAGTTGATTGAAGATGTAAGTCAGATGGTGGAACGCGTAAATCAATCGCTGCAGGAATTGACTGAGTCTGTGCCGGACGCTGCGGAAAAGGGCTGGATTCACAAAAATGATGTAGAGCGTATTACAAAATCAATTGAGAGCGCCAAAAAGATTTTGCAAATTGTCAATCAAATTGAGTGGTATGCAGACGATACGCATTGATTAGAAGGAATTACATGAAAAATAACACACAAAAGATACTAAAAACTAATAGTAATTTTATAGAATGTTCGTTGTATAATTCCCACAAAGTATTAGAATGAAGTCAGAGAGTTTTGAGTGGAATGAAAGGAGTCATTCTATGAAGAGAAAAAATCAAAAGGCGATGGCACTTCTCATGGTAACAGCACTTAGTATTTCGAGTGTTTTTACGATGCCTGCAAGTGCTAAATCAGCGAAACCAAAGTTAAGCAAAAAGCGTATTACCATGTGGGCAGGGACTAAGAAAAAAGTAACAATTAAAAATGCAAAAGCAGTAAAAAAAGTGGTGTGGAAAAGTGGCAAAAAATCGGTTGTTATCCTGAAGAAAAAGACGAAAAAGTCAGTTCAGTTAGTTGCCAAAAAAGCAGGGAAAGCTACGGTGACAGCAAAGGTAAAAGCAGGATGGAAAATGTATAAACTTTCGTGCAAAGTTACGGTTAAGAAAAAGACAGGAACTACCGTTGTTCCACCGGTGAATACACAAGAACCTGCGGTAGTAAATCCGGGGGATTCTTCCTCTGTGGTAAAAACTGCGGAGCCTGTGAAAGAGCCGACAGAAGAGCCAACAAGGAAGCCGGCAGTGACAGCAACTGCAAGTCCAACGGCGACCCCGACTGCGGTGCCAACGCAAAAGCCGACGGCGACCCCAACTGCGGTGCCAACGCAGAAGCCGACAGCGACTCCGACTACAGAGCCGACAAAGAAACCAACGGCAACTCCGACTGCGGTGCCAACGCAGAAGCCGACTGCGACCCCGACTACGGCACCAACAACGGTACCGACTCAGACACCAACGGCTGCACCGACCCAGAAGCCGGCGACGGAGAAAGTGACGCTTGCAATTGACAATACGTTTATTAATTCTTCTGCGTATTCGAGTGTGTGGAATGGAACGGTTTATAACCTGCTTCCACTGATTACGGCATCCGGACACAAAGTATCGGATTTTACACAGGTAAATGTTACAATCAACCTTTTGGATGCAAACAAAAATATTATTGAAAATACAGGTGGCGCATCGATTAAGTTGTCAGTTAAAAACAGCGACTGGGCTGGTTTTGTTGATGCCAATGGTATGCAGAGCGGTAAGGAGCAGGGCTTACAGTTAGATGCTTACCCGAGCGGACAGACGGCACTTTATTTGGTTGTTCAGAATTCTACAGAGGCGGTGAAATACATTCAGATTACATCTGTTGTTATGGAGAACAAAGGGAAAAAAGATGCGACGGAGGCAATTGGATCGTATCAATCGCTTGCGTCTCTCGGTGAGAAATATGGTTTCAAATTTGGAACAAATATCAATGAGGCGGCACTGAAAAATACTGAGCTTACCAAACTCATTAAGTATCATTTTAACAGTACGACGTTCAGTAATGAAATGAAGGCGTATTCGCTTTTGAGCCAGTCTGCTTCACAAAATGCATATGTGGATGAAAATTCACCGGCAGTTATGAACTTTACAAAGGCAGATTCGATGGTTGCGTATGCGGTTGAAAACGGATTATCCATTCGCGGTCATGTGCTTACCTGGGATGCCGATATGTGCGATTGGTTTTTCCGCGAAGGCTATAAGAAGGATGGTGCTTATGTCAGCGCAGACGTCATGAAAAATCGTCTGAAGATGTATATTGATGAAGTAATGACGCATTTTGAAGAAAAATATCCGGGCGCGATTTACTGCTGGGATGTTGTTAATGAAGCGGTTGCCGACAATGCGGGTGAATTTGCGGATGATGATGTGCGTCATGTACGGCAGGTTCGCGGTGGCAAGACGAATCTTTTCTACGATTACATTGGCAGTGATTATGTGGAGCTTGCGTTCCGGTATGCATATGAGACAAGAGCAAAATTACAGGCGGCAAACAGTAAGACAAACATTAAACTGTTCTACAATGATTATAACACGTTTGCAACCTACGGCGCAAATAAGAGAGATGCCATTATTCAACTGGTAAAGAGTGTCAACAGTTTTGCATCCGATGGAAATGGCGGTTACCTGAAGCTCTGCGATGGCATTGGTATGCAGAGTTACATCGGTGGCTATGGACAGCAGAGTGGATGTATGAACGACAATGACATTACCTTAGTGAAAAATGCGATTGAGAAATTTGCAGAAAATAATGTTGAAGTTCACGTAACAGAACTTGCCGTCCGCAATTACGATAATGATGCAGAGCCGGAGCATGCAGCCTTTTACAAGAAACTCGTGCAGACATATGTGGATATTAACAAGGCGGCACAGGCAGCAGGAAAGACCGGACCGATTACGAGCCTTTCCATTTGGGGCTTGTTTGACGCACCATATCTGTCAACGGCAGATTACAGCTACAAAATGAACGGACCATACTGTGGTCTGTTTACGGAATTGTATCAGCCAAAACAATCCTTTAAGGAAGTTTATGAGGTATTGGCGGCAGAGTAAAATACAAGCAAAGTCTTTCTACGAAATTACGGAAAACAAAAAAAGTGCCGGAGCATCGCAGTGGAAAATGCGAATTTCCGGCACTTTTTTCTTTATTATTTTGCAGCTATTACGCTGACTTTAATTTTAGCGTTTACACCATTTTGGGCAACGGCATAAATTGTCGCATGCCCTGCTTTTTTTGCTCTGATTTTACCTTTTTTTGATACGGTCAGTACAGAGGAATCGCTCACAAGGTAGCGGATTTTTTGAATGTGCCAGCAGGTTTTTTTCCCTTTTGGTACAATTACTTGTGCTCGTATTTTCTTAGTGCTTCCGGCCTTTAAAGAAAGTTTTTTACCACTGCGGATTTTTACGCGCGAAGGATTTTCATAAGTTTTACTTCCTTTCGTCAGCGAATGTAATTCCAGTGATTTACTGATTGCAGTTTTTTTCTTCCCGATAATGCGGTAAGCCGTAATACGGTATTTATACCACGTATCTTTTTCACAGTTTTTGTGGGTGTAAGAAGTGGTTGTTCGGTTTTTAATATCAGCAATTTTCTTTACTTTACGCTCTTTTCCGTTTTCATTGCAGGCAGAGGCGTAAATGAAATATCCGTCCGCATTTTTTACCGGATTCCAGGAAAGTCTGTTGGCATTTTCGCTTGCTTTCACCGGTTGAATCAGCTTTTTGCTTACGGAAACTTTGACTGCTTTTTTTGTTGGCGCAGCGGTTGGTGCAGCGGTTGGAACAGTAGTCGGTGCTATGGTTGGTGCCATCGTCGGAGTCGCTGTTGCCCGCTGCGTTGGAGTGACAGTCGGCGTAGTGGTTGGTGTAGCAGTCGGCGTAGTGGTTGGAGTGACAGTCGGCGTAGTGGTTGGTGTAGCAGTCGGTGTAGCAGTCGGTGTAGCAGTTGGAGTCGGGCTTGGTGATGGTGTCTGTCCCACCTCGGTTGGTTCCGGCAGGGGTATGTATTTATCGTAATAAACCTTAAGTATCGTGGCATTGTTTGGCTTAACAATTCCAAATGTAGTAGTATCATCTCCACCCTGCATATATCCATCGGGCTCCTTAATTTCTGCATAAACGGTCTTCCCAATGTAGGTTGGGGGGCTTACGTATTCGTTCAGCAGTTTATAGTTACCATCTTCTGTTTCCTGATAGTAGAGTACCTTATAGGTTGTTTTCTCCGGTTCATAATACAAATTCATTTGGTAATGTGTATCCGCGTTTTCGAGTGTGACGCGGGACTCCTGCGGTGTGATTGTGCTTATGTGATAGTAATCATTACTATATTTTGTCGCATAGCTGGCATCTGCGTCAGCTGCGGTGACAGTGGCGCCAACGGCACCTGTCATAACCTCGGAAGATTCTGCCTTTACATAATATTCTGTGTTCGGATTAAACTTCCAGTAATTGATTTGATATGATGCCTCTTCGTCAATTGGTTTATACTTATTGGTAAACTGGAAGGCGTGCAAAGTTGTATTTGCCTTGGAAAAGTTTAGTGATGATGCAAAACCAACGGCAACCGTTTTGTTGTCAAAACGAGAGTGAAGGTCAATTTCTTTTTCAATCTGCGGTTTGGCAGGTCTTTTCGCATTGGCAAAATCGCCATTGGCATAGCGGACATACATTTTGTCACCATCATAATCAATCCATACGGTAAAAAGCCTGTCATTTACCCCTGCGTCTGCAAAACGGGTGGCACAGGTGGAAGAATCGCTGACCTTGTTACTCTTTTTCGAGGTGTCCTGATAGGCAGCCTCTAACTTATCGGTGTCATCTAAAACGCCACCTGCACAGGCATCAAAATAAGCAAGATTTTCGTACGCCGTATAGGTTTTACCGTCTTTTGTTTTTTCTACCGTTTTCATCGGGTCAAGACCGTTTAGGTAATAAATGGCATCGTGACGGGCATGGTCGCTGTTTAGCGTGATGCCGATATGGTCAAAGCGCTCGGCATACTTGTAATTGCGATAAGTCACGTACTCTCTGCCGTCCGCGCCTTCAAAGGGATTCTCTTTGTTTTCGTAGTCGTTTTTCCCTGTATAGGTTTGGTCTTTGTGAAAGTATAATTGATTATCATAATCCCAGCTTGCATAGTAATACATGCGGTTTACATCATATCCAAGGCCTGTATGTTTCATGTCGCAATAAGAACCATTATACTGGGAATCCATTTCGACCATGAGGCTTTTTTCGTTATTTTGCATGCCGAATGTATAGGTGTTTCCACCATAATCCATGTCCGAAAGATAATCCGTTTGATACAGAAGAAAGGCAAGACCATCGCCGCCGACCTCTCTGGCGAATTCTTCGCCCCCTGCCTGTTCGGTGTTGACACAGGCATCCGGAAGTGAAAAGGTGAATTTTGTGGAAAACTGCGATTTGCCATTTAGTGGAACCAGTTGATTTAACATAGCGCGTGTGGAACGGTAGTCAGTAAAACTATTATCCGGATCTTCCTCGGCTGCGGATTCAGGTGCAGAATACGGTTTTATCAAATCAAACAGCCGGATTACTTTTTCCGGGGTTTCCTTTTTTGAATATGGATTTTTTTTAATACCATAAGTGTCTGAGCTGGGTTGGTAGCTTTCAATAGCCAGTGAACCTTTGTGTGCCTCTCCAGCCGCATTAGAGTCCATCACCCAGGATTCTTCCTTAAATTCCTCTCCGGTACCCTCGCCCTCGGCAAAAGTCATTACGGCAGGCTCTGCTGCCGCCGCTTTTTTGGTCTGATTTAAGGATGATGTTACCGGTACATTTGCCAGGGGGAGTACCAGCCCCAGAAGAAGAGACGCAATCAAAAGTCTCTTGTGAAATTCTTTCCTTGTCATAATATCCCTCATTTCTTTTTTGTGTTTGCCTCATGAAATGTAAAATCATATTTCATTGCCAGAGCCATAAACAATTTATTCATGACCTGACCGGTGATTTCCCGGATTTTTAATTTTCCGATATAAGCGATGGTTTCACGCTGTATGTCATCCGGTACATGATATGCGCCAAGCGTTACTCTTAGAAACCGCTCAAGTTTCTTTTCCAAAGTAAAATACATATCACATTTTTTTGCAATATAGGCACGCATACATCCGGCTGTCCCAATTTCCATTTCGTAAAAATCACTTTCCTGAAAGTCTTTATTATACTGCCTGAAAATCATCGCGATTTTTTTTGCTGTATGCTTGTGAATATAATCCATCAATGCCGGCTGCGTGTAGGCTTCCATGTAAATATCGCGCAGATGTTCATTCATCTCGGTAAGCGTTAACTGAATACAGGTTTCAACGGCGTAGAGAAGCACCGGATTTTTCCCGGTTCCAATGATTTTTTCTGCTACACCAAACTGATTTTCAAACATGAATTCCGTCAGTTCTGCCAGAACGCCATCTTTTGTGTGAAAAATGGAGTGAAAACTGCTGCCGGATACGCCTGCATCATGAAGAATTTCCGTCATCGTTGTCTCGTGATATCCCTTTTCTATAAACAAGCGGACACTGGATGACAGAATTTTCTGCTTCGTTTCTTCGCTGTCGTATTTTCTTGCCATGTACTTTGCATTCCTCCTTCCTTTTTTATTTTATGTAAAATCCCTTCGTGTGTCTCGAAATAGAAATGAATTGCTATTTGAGTTGCAACCCGATTATAGCATGTGGGAAATTATTATGTCAATGAAAGAATTGTCTATGGACAGAATTTGCCGGAAATCCTATAATGAAAGGGATTTATATACGATAAGGGGAAAAGGTATGACATTACAACAGTTAAAATATCTGGTGACAGTTGCGGAGTGTGGGAGCATTTCGGAGGCAGCACAGAAACTTTTTATTTCGCAGCCAAGTCTTAGTGCGGCAATTCAAAATTTGGAAAAGGAAATGGGCGTGACTGCTTTTTCACGCTCCAGCAAAGGTGTTGTGATAACGAGAGAAGGTGAGGAACTGCTTGCCTATTCACGGATGCTTTTGGAACAGGCGGATATTATGCAGGAGCATTTTGGCAAGGACAAAAACCGGACGCCGAAATTTTCGGTGTCGTGCCAGCATTATTCCTTTGCGGTCAATGCGTTTGTGGATTTGGTGAAACAGTACGATGCCAGCCAGTACAATTTCATTTTGCGCGAGACACAGACCGGAGAGATTATTGATGACGTGGCGCAGGGGAAAAGCGAGGTTGGAATTTTATATTTGTCGGCGCACAACGAGGAAGTTCTGACAAAACTTATGAAGAAAAACGGACTTGTATTTGAAGAATTGTTTGTGGCAGAACCGCACGTGTTTATCTGCCGTGAGCACCCGCTGGCAAATAAGAAAGAAATTACACTGGATGATTTGCAGCCATATCCGTATCTGGTATATGAGCAGGGAGAACGGAACTCTTTTTATTTTGCTGAGGAGTTTTTGAGTATGCTGGATTTTCCGAAAAATATTCAGGTGCGCGACCGTGCAACGCTGTTTAACCTTGTGATTGGGTTAAATGGATTTACGGTTTGCTCCGGTGTCATCGACCAGAAGTTAAATGGTGAAAATATTATTGCAAAGCCCCTTGTGTCGGATTGTGATATGCGGATTGGCATGATTCGTAAGAAAAATACGATGTTAAGCCGCTACGCTTTATATTATCAGGAGGCAATAAAAAATTACCTGGCCATAGTCTGAAACTATGGAAAAGACATGATTATATGTATTTCACAAAAGAAATAAACAATGCTACACTATCCTCATCAAAAGAAAAACGAAACGGAGGATTTGAATATGACAGCATTGCAGGAACCATTTCGATATGATTATGTAGGAAGTTTTTTACGCCCGGAAAAGGTAAAGAAGGCAAAGGCGCTGTATGAGGATGGGAAAATTGAAAAGGAAGAATTAGACGAGACAATCAATGAGGCAATTCGTGAAGTTGTTGCAAAACAGAAGGACTTGGGATTTCATGTGATTACTGATGGTGAGTTCCGTAGAACTTACTGGCATTTGGATTTTATGTGGGGATTTGAGGGAGTAGCACATGAGGTGACCGGAGGCGGCGTACAGTTTGCAGGCGAGCTCGCTTCTCTGGAAGATACTTATGTAGTTGGAAAAATTAAAGCGAAAGCACATCCATTTGTTGAATACTTTAAGTTTTTGAAAACTTTGGAAGATGAAAATACAGTTGCAAAATATACAATTCCAGCACCGGCACAGATGTTCCAGCAGTTTATTGTTCCGCAGAATGTGGAATCAACAAGAAAATTTTATGCGACAGATGAAGAGCTGATTCATGATATTGGAGTGGCATATCAGGATGTTATCCGCCAGTTTTATGAGGCAGGCTGCCGCAATTTGCAGTTGGATGACTGTACATGGGGTGCCGTTGTGGGTGATGCCGCAAAACAGCGTTACAAAAGCCTTGGTATTGACTTAGAAGAAGTGAAACAGAGTTTGCTGGCTGTGAATAATCTGGCATTGGAAGGAAAGCCGGAGGATATGGTAATTACTTCACATATCTGCCGCGGTAATTATCATTCAACATATTTCACCAGCGGTCCTTATGACAGTGTGGCTGATTATGTATTTGCCAAAGAAAATGTAGACGCTTTGTTCTTAGAGTATGACGACGAGCGTTCCGGCGGTTTTGCACCACTTGCTAAAGTTTCACCGGACAAAAAAGTGGTACTTGGACTGATTACAACGAAAACACCGGAGCTTGAAGATAAAAAAGAAGTTATTGAAAGAATTCATGAAGCAGCGAAATATATTCCACTTGAACGCTTGTGCTTAAGTCCACAGTGTGGATTTGCTTCCTGCGAAATAGGTAACAAACTTACGGAAGAAGAACAGTGGGCAAAATTGAAACTGGTAAAAGAAATCGCCGAAGAAGTTTGGGGATAAATAATAAAACACACACCGATTTCCGAGAGGAGATTGGTGTGTGCTTTTATGCCATTGATAGCACAAACTTTGAAAAAAAGCAAGTTTATGCCATTGATAGCATAAACTTTTACAAATATATCATTTTATGCTATCGGAACAAGAAAATATGCGAGAAATTCCCAAGAAATACATATTTGCCATACTAGGCACAGTGAGACTGTTTCAAGTTTTGTGTAAAATCAAAAAACTGATATAAGATTTGTTGATAGTTACTAAGAGCAGAGACCAGATTTTGGTTCTCTGCTCTTAACTGCATTATACAAGAAAAATTGGGTATGTCAAATAGAACCTGCAAAAGTTCTCAGATTTTTAAGGTTCCAATTTTTCCAATCGTTCTTCGAAATATATTTCTAGCTGGGCGCGTATTTGAGCCCAATCCCTGCGACGCCCGGTCCATTTTTTCGTGATATCCATGGTAGCCAGATAAAGCATTTTTAACAGACTGTCATCGCTTGGGAATACGGTCTTGCTCTTGGTTACTTTACGAAGCTGGCGGTTGAAGCCTTCGATAGCATTTGTCGTATAAATGAGTTTGCGAACTTCATCTGGATATTTGAAATATGTCGAAAGCGTTGGCCAGCGGTCACTCCATGATTTATAAATTTTAGGATACTTACCGTTCCATTTTTCTCCAAACGACTCCAGTTCCTCTAATGCGGCAGCTTCATCTGGTGCTGCATAAACAAGTTTCAGGTCTGCCATAAGCTTTTTCAGATCTTTGTAGGATACATATTTGGTTGTATTCCGAATCTGATGTATGATGCATTGCTGGATTTCCGTTTCTGGATATACTGCCTCAATCGCCTGGGGAAAGCCATTCAATCCGTCAACACATGCAATCAATATGTCCTGTATACCACGATTTTTTAATCCGTTGATAATGGACAGCCAGAATTTTGCTCCCTCGTTCTCACCAACATACATGCCGATTACATCTTTTTTCCCTTCCAGGTCAATTCCCAGAGCAATATATACAGCACGTTTTACAATGCGTCCTTCACTACGCACATGGTAATGGATGGCATCCATGTAAACAACGGCATATACTTCCTGTAATGGTCGTTCCTGCCATTCTTTCACCAGCGGTATGATTTTATCTGTAATACGACTTATGGTACTGTCAGATATGTCTAAATCATAAAGTTCTTTCAGGTGTGCTTCGATATCTCCCGTTGTCATTCCTTTTGCATACATGGATATAATTTTTTCTTCCATATCCTGTGTAACTGTGTTTTGATATTTCTGAATCAACCGCGGCTCATACTCACCTTTCCGGTCTCTTGGAATGGCAACATCCATATCACCATAACTGGTATGCATGGTCTTTTTTGAATGTCCATTCCGGCTGTTATCGGTATCCTTATTCCGATAATCATACTTAGAATAGCCTAATTCTTCGTTAAGTTCCTCGTCGAGAGCCCCTTCCAAAAGAACGGACATCATGTCTCTCATGATGGAATTCACATCCGTTCCGCTCTTAATGCTGATATCATTATCTCTCAGATATCCTTGCATCATTTCGCGCATTGCTGCTTTCTGTGGTGTGTCACTTTTTCTTCTTGCCATAATAAAAACCTCCAAACTGAGTAATTATATCTTACACCAGTTCGAAGGTTTACACAAACTTTGGGATACTCCCTTATCAGACTATCTACTATCCTCCCCCCTTCCTAACTTACCAAACTATCCTCTCCGAATATCCATTATCCTTTTTACTTCTTGCTGCAAATCATCGCTAAAATCCACTAACTCTTTCTGTGTAATTACCTTCTTCCTTAATAATTCCACAATATTCCAGACAGTTTCTGACTTTTCCAGTTCCATAATAACTCCCGGGTGTCTCCTATCTTTTTTTATTTGTTTTTCCAATTCCCAAAATTTAGTCGAAGCAGGCTTACTCTCATCATTTAAATTTTTAATATACCTCTTAAGAAGACGCTCCACATAATTTTCCTGCCAATCGGGTAATTTTTCCCTAAATAATTTCCAATCACTTTTTGATATCTCCATACTATAATCTTCCTTCCTTAATAAACTAGATTTGTTTTATCCATTTTGTTTATAGGCATTATATTCCTTAACCGCAAACAATTTTCCCACTACGCCAAATTGAGTTTAAGTTCATAGAATTCTTTACTTCATTTTTCTGACAAGCTTTTATAGTCTCTTCTCCACTTTCTGCAGTTCGTCCAGCAATGCAGTTCTCCTTGGATATGCCATTTTAAATTCCTCCACAAGTGCCTTTGCCTCCACATTTCCCTTCCACTTAATTAATTGCAATAAATCCTTGCACACTTTTTTATACAATCTTCTGTCCGTTGCCTGTGCACATTTTTCTCTGATATATTTTTCGCATAATGCATAGATTTCTTCCGGATATTCTTTTACTAAAAATTTCCCGTAATAAAACAGATCAAATGGTTGCTCTTTAACTGCTTCTAACAATAATTTCTTTTCATCTTCTTGAATCAATATGCTTCGAT
>OLOX01003506.1_pt1 | contig 11717 bp, 9 predicted proteins | sample 1672091 | NCBI WGS metagenome assembly OLOX01 (sample SAMEA3136644, study PRJEB25190) | human gut metagenome | reverse complement strand
TGGTTATGAAGCTGAAACTTCTGTCTGCATAAACAGTGATAACTACAGGAATGATTAAGTCTCCCTGATCTGCTGTTCTTGCATTGAACTCTTTTGTGAACTGAACGATATTTACACCGTGCTGTCCAAGAGCTGGACCTACAGGTGGTGCTGGAGTTGCTTTACCAGCCGGAATCTGTAATTTGATATATCCTGTTACTTTCTTTGCCATTTTTCGGCACCTCCTATGTGGTATTGGCGGGGGTTTATGGTCCCTCCCACGATATTGTTACCTTTGCTTGTTACATCTGTTTGATTTCTGCGAAACTAATTTCTACCGGCGTTTCGCGGCCGAAAAGTTCAACATTGATCGTTGCTGTCTGTTTCTGCACATTAAGGGCAGTGATAACACCAACGGTATCTTTCCAGGCACCGCCTGTGACAACAACTGTATCACCCTCTGCGAAATCGACCTGAATTTCCTCTTTCTTGATACCAAGAGGAAGCATCTCTTCCTCGGTCAACGGTACCGGCTTGGACCCTGGTCCAACGAAGCCTGTCACACCTCTGGTGTTACGGACAACATACCATGTATCGTCATTCATAACCATGTTGAGAAGTACATAGCCAGGAAACATTTTCTTCTGAACCTGTTTCAGAGCCCCGTTTTTCAGCTCAGCCACTTCCTGCAGCGGAACACGAACTTCAAGGATCTGGTCTTCCAGGTGTCTGTTTTCGATGGTTTTTTCAATATCGACTTTTACTTTGTTCTCATACCCGGAATAAGTATGAACAACATACCATTTCGCTTCTGACATACAATCACCTTATCCTTATTTCATTAAAAGATTAATGCCTTCGAGAATAAATGAATCCATGACGCTGATCAGTACGCAAAGCACGATCGACACGCAAACTACCACGATAGTCTGCTTAATCAGTTCATTGCGGTCTGTCCAGACAATCTTCCTGAATTCTGACTGAAGTCCCTGAAACCAACTCTTCTTCTGGCTCTTGCCAGCAGATTTTTCATTTCCTTGCATAGCCTGACCTCACAATTCTCTGTGAGTAACTGTTTCGTCCAGTTACCTTGGATTACTTTGTTTCCTTATGCAGAGTGTGTTTGCGGCAGAACTTACAATATTTCTGAGTTTCCATTCTCTCAGGATGGTTCTTTTTCTCCTTAGTCATATTGTAGTTACGCTGCTTGCACTCGGTACATGCTAATGTAATCTTAACGCGCACAACTTCCACCTCCAGTGTTTTCATTTGCATGGTCATTTTCCTCATGCCGGACGATGTATCCGTCATCTTTTCGGGCATAAAAAAAAGACCTAACTTCCATGTCGCTTGTCAAGTTTATCACACATGACACGTCGAAGTCAAGTCTTTTCTTATTATTTATACTTATATTTTATCGTGATTGTTACTGTTCACACGCCACTGTACCGCAAAGGTGTTTTGGCATGAATATGCCACTTTGTACCCGGCAGCCGCATTTTCAAGTCAGGCAGATATTCGCAATTGAAGCAGGAACTTACCTGATTCAGTTAAAAATAGTCATACCCTCCATGGATATCCACAATACTTCCGTTCATATAATTGTTTGTCAGAATACTGTACGCCATATTCGCCACATCCTCGATTTCTCCGAATCTGTGAAGAGCAATCTTTCGATTGATGCGTTCATAGCTCTCAGGAGTACGATTATTGTGCCACGGTGTCTGGATAAATCCAGGAGCAATAGCATTGACTGTAATTCCTTTTGGCTCAAATTCCTTTACCAGAGATTTTGTAAGGAAATGGATAGCAGCCTTTGTCACACCATATACCAGCGAAGAAGAATATGCCTGCTGCCCTGCATAAGATCCCATGAAAAGAACTCTTCCCCCCTCTGTCATCACCGGCATAAATTCCTTAATCATAAATACCGGAATAGAAAGGTTCGTATTTACAATCTTATTCCATTCCTCAAACGTATAATCCTTAAATTTATCATAGGTGCTGATCCCCGCATTGCTTATCAGCCAGTCTACATGCCCTGCTGTTTTCTTTACTTCTGCCACAAAGCTCATCATTTCATCATAAGAAGACATATCCGCTTTCAGAATAATCAGCTTCTCCTGATCTTCTGGCTTCAGACTGTCCCAGAATTCGTTTGCCTTGTGGGCATTATGCCCGTAAGTAGCAAAAATAAGATCATCTTTCTCTGAGTTCGCCAGGATTTTCTCCACAATACCGCGGCCGATTCCTGATGTACCGCCTGTGATTACTGTTACTTTACCCATTTTAATTACCTCTGTTATATTACATACTTATGCAGAATTCCATCCAAGAAACCAGATCAGACAGATCATGCTCTCTCAGTAAAAATTCATTTCATATATCATCAGACTTTACAGCTCCATCAGCCTGTCATACACTTCCTTCGGCGCATACGGCTGCTGGTTATGAATCGGTTCGCCCAGACAAGTCTTCGGATATGCAAAAGTTCCATGTTCCAACATGACCTCCAGAAGTTTCGGTCCCTGTCCTTCAAGAAACTGTGGAGCTTCTTCTTTCACAGCATCACAGTTTATTCTCATTGCCGGAATGCCATAAGCTTCTGCCACTGCCGAGAAGTCACAGGATGCAAAGCCACATCCATCTGTAGTTCCTGCAAAAAGGCAGTCAAAATAGTCCCTCTGAAGATGCCGTATCATACCAAGCGCTTCGTTATTCATAACCATTATTTTAACAGGCAGATTCTCTCTCTTTACCCATTCCAATTCCTGGATATTCATCTGCAGAGCACCGTCACCGCAGATGCATGCGGTTGGTTTTCCGGTTGCAAAGTATGCTCCGATAGCTGCAGGAAGTCCATATCCCATAGCGCCGTGGCCACCTGAAAAAAGAAGTTTCTGTCCTTCATGGTTCTTAAATGACTGATAGCTCCATACCATATGCTGGCCTACATCTACTGCAATGGCGGATGTATCTGTCAGCATATCGCTGAGATCAGCAATCATTCGGTTCGGATATCTTTCAGGTGTATTATCATCTACTGCCTGAAGGTTCTCTTTAATCTCAGTGCAGACATTCAGCCAGTCACCTGTGACATCTTTCTCCTGGAACGCTGCCTTTGCAAGACAGTCAATTACTGCACCGGTCTCTGCCTGCAATTTTACTTCATCCTTACCGTTTTCATGAATATTTCGCTGAAGATTATACTGATCAATGTCTACGCGAATAATCTTCGCATTTTTTGCAAACTCGTAAACCTTGGTTCCAATCTGTCTGGTACAAAGGGAAATGCCGAAACAGAGAAGCAGGTCACTCTTTGCATTGGCGATCATATTTGCATAACGGTGACCATACGCACCGCCAATACAGCCAAAATTAAGCGGATTGTCATACCCCAGCACAGATTTTGCAAGAACGCTTGTGATAATCGGAATCTGCCTTTTCTGGGCAAAAGAGATTAGTTCCTGTTGTGCCGCATGACTGTCCACTCCATGTCCAAGCATGATCATCGGACGCTTTGCATGTTCCAGTGCTTCCAGAATAGTATCTGCTGCCTGACGGACCACAGCCGTATCTGTGTGTTTATCTTCAAAAGTCATATCATAAACCGGATTTTCCACTTCGCTTCTCTGGATATTCATAGGCAGATCAATAAGGACCGGCCCTTTACGCCCCGTTGTTGCAATATGATAAGCTTTATTTAATTCCACCACAATATCCTCGGGATTACGGATCTGAACCGCATATTTCGTAACCGGTTTTGCCATTGCAACAATATCGGTCTCCTGAAATCCCTGCTGGCGCAGTCCCTCGATTCCTGAATACTCATAAGTATTCAGCTGTCCTGTAAGAAAAATCACAGGCAATGAATCATAATAAGCATCAGCTACTCCACTCAGAAGATTTACTGCACCCGGTCCGCTGGTGGCATAAGCACATGCACATTCTTCTTTTGCCTGGGCATAACCGCAGGCTGCGAAAGCTGCCCCCTGTTCATTATAGCTGGAATGGTTCTCGGTCTCCGGGTTTCGCTCAATGGAGTCTACCACATGTGCGATCATCGTTCCCTGATATCCAAAAAAATGGCGGATTCCTTTTTTCTGTAAAAACGCAACAATATAATCTGAAAGTTTCATTTTTCCTCCTGTCAGATCAGCATACCGATCTTCCCTCTCTGTACTGTCTTACCTGTTTTCTCCAGTACGTCTATATATATATCAAGAATCTCCTCATCTTCTGCAAAGAGTTCATTTTTCTGCAAACTCTTCTGCATCATCTTAAAGTATGGACGGAAGACTTTTTCGAGTGTCATATAATCTTCATTCTTGTAAAGGTTTTTGATATAATCTTTCTTTTTCTCGTAATCAACACCCATATTCAACCGCTCACCGCAGAATTCCACATAGTTCCAGCATTCATTAAAATAGTCCTTATGTCTTCTGCTTCTTGCAATTTTACGTGCATTGCGCATACGTTCTTTGCTGTATTTTTCGAAATCTCCTGCTTCTTTCCAGAACTGCGTATAACTTACTCTGGCGCTGACTGCCAGCGCAGACGGAATCACATACCGCGGAGTTACGACATTCTTATAATTATTACCATAACTTATTGTCAAATATTCTGTAGTCTTTGCCGGAACCTGAAGTTCCACGCCTTCCAGAACAACACGTTTACTTTTGGCAAAAACTTCCACCGGAAAAACGGTCGTCTGCTTTTTTCTTTTAAGGATATACGTATCTGCCCCCGGCTGCTGATGAAGTCTGACAAACTTATCATACAGACGGCCTGCCTGTCTCTGACGTCCGTTGATCAGGCACTGCAGCCGCATGAACGTACGATTAATCCTGCTTTTAATATTCCGTTCTGCATAATTAATATGACAGATCTCTGTCCATGCATTTTCAGCTCTGGAAAATCTGCGGTTTGTATGCGCAGAAGCAACAGGAGTTCTCAACGGCAAAATACTGACTCCCAATCCCGGAAATGCATAGTCTCTGATGTTATCCATATTCAGACATAAAGTATCTGTATTTGTATATCTAAGATAGAAGCCAGAAAACCATTTGTGGCTCTTCATAGATTCCAACGCCCTTCTCTCTCTGGGATCTTCTTCCACTGCCTTGCGGAAACGTTCCATATCTGCTGTTTTCATCAAAACAACCCCAAACATGGGATTCTGTGGAAAAGGCTGATTCTCCACTGCACAAAGTGTCAGCCGTGGAGAGAGAAAATATTCTATTTCATTCTGGCGGCATATTTCATCTATTTCCTGTAATAATGATAATATTACCTTTTGCTTTTTGTTCAACTCTTTACTCCATTTCTGTCACATATCTCACACCACTGTCCGGACAATTCTCTTAATCTCTTCAATACTGTCATATTTGTCCAGCCAGTTATCCAGCACAACTGTAATATCAGTCTTCTTTGCAAAACTTTTTGCCTGTGTGCTGCCGTCATTGAGATCATTGATAAAAATACGATACAATTCGGTCTTCACATAAGACGGCATCTCAGTTTCCAGTGCTTTCTTATAATTAGAAAAAGCCTCTTTGGTCTGTCCCTGTTTCATACGAACATCGCCTACCAGCTTATAAACGCATGCCTTCTCCTCCTTGCGGAACTGTCTGTTTCGTACCTGCTCTGCCAGCCACTCCAATTCACTTTCTTCACTGGTACAGATGATCTGTGTACGCAGTTTTGCCAGTTCTTTAGAATATCCCAGTCTTTTCCATGATCTGGTAAGAGCTTTTCTGTAGTATTCTCTTTTCTTTTCCGGCGTCTTCTCCTCACCAAACGGTGTAATCATTGGTGTCTCGATAACTGCACAGATCTCATCAATTATTTTCTCCAATTCACTCTGGGTATGTGCACAGGCTACTTTTGTCAGATAAAAAGCTCCCTGAATATCATCATCGTCCGGAATCAGCCTGCTCCACAATTCCATCAGCGAAAGAGCTTCTCTCTTTCCCCCGTTTGCCAGATATTGTTCGCAGCTTCTGAGAATTTCTGGTTTATAGCCCTTGAAAAATCTATCCATCTCCAGCCAGATGACGCCATTAGTAGTTTTATCTTTTACCTGAAGATAAATTTCTGCTGCTTTCTGCGCCTCTCCGTTCATCCAGAGAATATCCGCCTTATATTTAAGGAAATATCCATCCTCAGGAAAAAGTTTAAGTGCTTTTTCCAGAAAATGCTCTGCCTCTATACGATTCTCACCGGCCTTCTCCATAAGTAAACGACACTTGAATTTCATAAATCCCGGATGATCAGGATACTGTTTCAAAAGATCCTCAATAATCCGCTCTGTCTCTGCTATACGATGAAACTCATAATGATCTGCCGCCTTTCTGAACAGTTCAATATCCTCTTTCAGCTTCTCCATCTCATGAGAGAGATGATCCAGATTCTGACGGATCTGCAGCATACGGTATGCCTTTGACACACGTTCTGTATAAAAAAGTGTCAACATTGCCGCATAAAATATTTCATCCGGAATCTCCACAAGGATCGGATGATAAAATGCGTAAATATTTGTATAATCTTCTCTTCCTATAAAATCAGCACTCAGCTGGTTCTTATAATAAGAGCCAAACAGTGCGCTCAGTTTATGGAAAGATCTGTTTTCAATCAATTCCCGGATCTTTATTCCTGATTCGTTAATTGCTCCCTGCAGATCCAGTGCTACTGTCCGGGCTTTCAGCGCAAGTCCCTCCTGGCGAACTTTGTGACTCTTTTTTGCAATCCACATATTGTAAAACTTGCGGAATACAGAATCCCGGCGAAGCTTGCCTTTTCTGAGCTTCGGCATATATTCTTCACGCAGTTCCTGATAAGGAAGCCCATCCACACAGACAGCTACATGCCCCTCTCTGCTGTGATGCGGCGGCATATAGGACCACTCATCTCCATAGTGCCAGATCAGATAATCACTACATTTATTTGGGATCATTGCTTTCTGTCCTTCAAAGATGCCCTCCTTGACAGGAAACATCATATCCTTATCAAAAAGAAACGGACAGCCGCCCCAGCGCATGGCATAACGATCACATTCCTCCTCATTGTAGGAAAACATGATCTTTTCAAGCTTTTCCAGTGTTCTTTTTTTGCCAAGAAAAATATAAGAAAGAAGATACTTCAGATACATGGATGCAGGTATCTCCCAGCGGTCACTGTAGCCTACAGAAATGTTGATCAGATCCGAATAGATCATCATATGTGTTCTGTATTTCTCGTATTCTCTGTCATCTGCCGGAATAGGATCCAATGTAAGAATGTCTATGATCTCTCCACCGCAGTCTTTACCAATAATCTGACTCTTATGAATGGCGCAGGTATTAGTAGATGCATAGCGTGGAAATGAATTTGTATAATTTCGCTCCACCTCCGAACACTGTATCTCTCTGTTGGGTGGAAGTTCCGTTTTGCAAATCTCAACAAATTTCTCCCAGTCCGAACGTGGCATATAAAGATCCACATCATCATCCCAGGGAACAAATCCCTCATGTCTGAGGGCTCCGATAAGGGAACCGCCTGCCAGCACATATCTGAGATTATGTTCTCTGCAGATTTCATCAACCTCCCTGAAAAGCTTCAGTAGGTATTCCTGTTTTTTCGTCATGAATTATCCTTTCTGATTGATCATTTCCAAAATTTCTATTATTTTAACCGACTCATCATAAAAGAGCCGTGTACATTCTATCCGTTTATCCCGGATCATTATCATCAGTTCCTGTAACAGATAGCGAAAGCCATTTCCTTCGAAATTAAAACTATATCTCTTCAGAAATTCCTTTCCGGAAATATTGGCTTCGAAATATCCGGTGTTCCACCAGTCGTTTGGAATAGTGACCCTGCCATTACTTCCAATGATCACAAGTTCATTCTCGATATCTACAGTTGTTCCAATTTCAATAGTTGCCAGTGCATTGGCATATTTCATGGAAATCATATCATATACAAACTTGCCGTTCTGATTACGGACTGCATTCGTATTAATATCGTAGCATTTCTTTCCAAGTAGTTTTAGTACTGCACAGATTGCCGTACAAACGGTTTCATTAAAAGTCTTTCCACCCTCAAAGTCATCCTGAGAGATGGCACATTTCACACTTACGATATCTCCTACCAGATTGCTGTGTACCAGCCACACCAGCTGATTAAAAGCTCGCAGATATACCAGTGTCATCCGCTCGATCAAAACTACATTGTTCTCTCTTGCCACCTGGAATAAGTGCCTCAGCCGTTCCGAAGAAAGAGCCATCGGTGAATCACTGATCACATATTTCCCCTGTTTCAGTGCATGCTCAATATATTCTGCGCGTTTATTCAATGATGATTTGATATAAACAATATCTACATCTGACAGAAATTCATCATAATTATTTCCGAAGGAGCCAAGTTCATATCTGTCACAGAACTCCTGTGCAAGCTCCTGGTTCTCACTGTATACCCGTTCTACATGAATACCACTGACAAACTTAGACTCCTGAACAAAGTCATTATCCTCAATATTATCCGTCACAATACCCATATTAAAAATAACACCTTCGCCGCGGAGCTTTGTACTGGAAATATTTTTAGTCCGTTCCAGATAAACCACATCACAGTAATTCTTAAGATAATCAAATTTTCCCCGCCAGTCAGATCCAACTACCAGTACATCAATATCATATTTAATAATATCGCTGACTTTCTGTCCCTGATACTCCTCAATGATAATCTCATCTGCCAGACCAGTCCGTCTGACGTTCTCAATTCTTTTAATAAGGCTGTCTCTCACATTAAGCTTTCCGCGCTCAATATCAAAGCTCTCACTTGTGACACCTACGATCAGATAATCCCCAAGCGCTTTCGCCCTTTTGATAATATTGTAGTGGCCCTTATGAAACAGATCAAAAGTGCCATATGTGATCACTCTTTTCATTCCCCTGTATAACTCCCTTTAAATTATATGTTTCTGCTTCAGACAAATATATTCATCATGCTGCCAACTGTATCAGTATTGTTCACAGAGTGAACTATTCTCATACATCTGATAAATATCAGTACATAAACTATAGATAGTTCGATTATATCATAATTCCTTTCTTTCGTCACCTGTTCGTTACAAAAATGTTAAATTCGCGTTAATTTATTGTAGTTTGCAGTCTACTTCCACTCCCTTCAATTTGATTTCCGTCACAGACAACTTCTTAAATATATCAAAAAAGGACCCCAAGATACCTGCCATTCATCGTATCTCAGAGTCCTCATATGTATTTTGTCAGTCTTCGGCTTTTAATTCATCCAGATCCAGCGCATCCGGCGGCAGTTCATTCAGCTCCAATTCCTGTAGCTGCGTCTCTTCCGGCGGCAATTCACCTGCTTCTGTTTGAGATTTCTGCATAGTCTCATCATCCAGAAGATCACCATTCTGCATATTTTTGGTAGTCTCTTCCAGTTCCTGGATCAGATCCTCAAGGGAAAGCAATTCCTCTTCGTCGACCCTGTCATCCGGAATATCATCCGGGGTATCCTCCTCAGTTACCGGATCTATACCGGCCACATTACTGAAGCCTTCCTGTTTATCAGCAGGCGGATCTATCATATCCTCATCCAGATTGACCTTCTGCATATGACCATCCTGTTCGCTCTCAGAATCCAGAGTCGCAGCCAGCTCCTCGATAGCCTTCTTTCTTCTGAGAAGCTCATATTCATGATCCTCACTGTCATATTCTTCTTCCAGACCCTCATCTGTAACTGTCTTATCTTTCTTAATCAGGATAAATGCTATCAGATTCAGTATACTTGTATACAGGATATCTACCGGCAGACTTCCCAGAACAAGAACAAATGCCAGTGATACTCCCAATAACACCCATACATTATTCATTTCCGGAATCCGGAGAATGTACAGACCATTCATAATGATCATGATCGGATAATGGAAGAAATAAATCCCCATTGTATGGCGTCCTACATAAGTAAGCGGAAGTTTAATATCCGGCAGCAATGCAAGCAGTGTGTAAATCAGTATAAAAGATACCAGATACATCAGCAGTCTGAGAATAATTCCCTCCGGATCTGTCAGACCACAGAGTTTATATCCATGATTTGCACGGAAGATCGCAATTCCCATTTCATTAGTGATCATATAATTAGGTATTGCCCACAACAACACTGCCGAGATAGGTACCAACACCCATTTACCTTTAAATTTACGGACTGCTGTAATATATTCACTCTTCCACAGATAGCCTGCAACAAAAAATGGAAAGAATACAACAATTCTCGATGCAGACAGAAATGTCGTAAACTCCGGTCTGGTTCCCGCCCATAATGCAATCGCAATGCTGAGTGGAACAATAAACCTGATCTTACCCAGCGCCTCAATAGTAAGACGGTAAATAAACAGTGCCAGAATATACCACATAACTGTTCCTGTAGGCCGCAGGATCTCATAATCTACAGATCTGCCCAGCCAGATCTGTGAATACCAGGTCAGACTGTAACCCAGAATGTAAGGTATCAAAAGATTCTTAAAGTTCTTCAGCGCATTCTGCGGTTTCTTTGATAAATAACCCGAAACAAAAATAAACGCAGGCATGTGGAAAATAGTAATAGCATACCAGACATATCTTACCACCATGTCTACTTTTACAAGATTGAATGCAATAATATGGTTAAATACTACCAGAAAGATAAGCAATACTTTAAAGTTATCGATCAGGTAGGAGTAAGGCACAGCCGGCCTCTCTTTCTTTGCTCTCATATTAAATATTATCCTTCTATCATATTCATGACCTGCCTGTAACAGGCAAATGTCAAACTTATTACATCAAGCATAACATATTTTTACGATTTATGGAATAGAAACTTAATAATCTGTTTAATAAAAATATTTCCATATGGGTATAATTTACTCTGTTTTTCAGTAATATGCACAATACAGCGCGGTTCAGCAGATTATATCTGTCGCATAAACCGCGCTGTATATCCGTTTTACTTTATTTATGCCAATATTTCCAGACACCATGTACTGCATAGGAGCAAAAAAACATACAGCTCTTAATTCTGCCGTATCCTGCATATCTGTAAACATTATAAGTCATAGCCGCTGATTTCAGCTTATTTCTGGATTTACCGCCTTCGCTTAAACGGTATTTCAGATACGGCTTATTAATACCTGCCGCATAGCCATATTTTCGCAGAACTTTCAGCCAGGTAATGTAGTCCTCATGGCTGTCATCATGCTCCATAGGAAATTCCCTCGCCACATCCGTTCTGAGCATCACCGAAGAACAATTGATACTATTATGTTTCAAAAGTTCCCTGTAAGTAATTCTCTCTTTCACAGGGATCATACGCCCTGTACTGCTTCCATCTGCCTTCATCAGTTCCCTGCCGGTGGAGCACAGTACATATCCGGACTCCTCGAGACGCTGCAGCTGCTCTTTCAGCTTGCCTTTTTCCCACCAGTCATCAGCATCCAGAAAGGCAATATAGGTTCCTTCTGCAAGCTTTACTCCTTTGTTTCTGGAACCTGCAGCTCCCATATTCTCTTTGTTCTTAATATATCGAAAGTTCTCTCTGCCCTCATAGGCAGACAGGACTTCCTGTGTACGATCTGTGGAACCGTCATCGATCACAAGAAGTTCCAGAGAAACTCCCTGTTCATAAACAGATTCCACAGCCTGTTTAATATATTTCTCTCCGTTGTAAACCGGCATGATCACAGATACCAGCGGTTTATT
>OLOX01003501.1_pt1 | contig 11739 bp, 10 predicted proteins | sample 1672091 | NCBI WGS metagenome assembly OLOX01 (sample SAMEA3136644, study PRJEB25190) | human gut metagenome | reverse complement strand
CTAATGCGGTTATTAAGGATATGAACGATATCGCTGCAGTGGGACATCGTGTTGTTCACGGTGGCGAATACTTCAAAGAGTCAGTTTTGATAGATGACGATGTTATTGCCAAAATCGATGAGCTGGCAGAACTGGCACCTCTGCATAACAAGGCTGCGCTTGCTGGTATCTATGCTTGCCAGAAAATAATGCCTTCTAAGCCTATGGTTGCGGTATTTGATACGGCTTTTTTCCAGTCCTTGCCACCTTCGGCTTATATGTATCCCTTGCCTTATGAATACTACGAAAAGTACGGTATTCGTAAATATGGTGCTCACGGCACTTCTCATCGATATATTGCGGAACGTGCGGCAGCAATTTTGGGTGAACCGCTTAATGAGCTGCGCTTGATTACGTGTCATTTGGGCAACGGTTGTTCCATTTCTGCCATTGATCACGGTCATCCTATTGATACGTCGATGGGCTTTACCCCACTTGATGGTCTGATGATGGGGACTCGATGTGGTGCAATCGATCCTGCTATTGTGACCTACTTGATGGAGAAGGACGATTTAACCCCTTCTGAGATGAACGACATTATGAATAAGAAGTCTGGCTTGCTTGGCATTTCAGGTATCAGTAATGATATGCGCAGCGTGCGGGAAGCCGCTGATGCCGGCAAACATATCAAAATATCGGATCAGGTCATCTCATCTCCTTCCTGCAGGGCAAGCAAAAAGCCGAGGACGCTTTCATCTACATCCCCGGCTCTGACGCTATCCTGCGCTTCTTCTTTGGTGAGCTGCACTCCTCGCAGTTCCTGCCGGATGGTCTGGCGAACGGCATCCAGCAGTTCCTGCTGCCCTTTATACTCACAGACCATGCGGCAGACCGCGGCGGTGCGCTGTCCTGCGGGGATCTCCGTCAGCTTCTTCCACGCCCTGCGCTGGATGGGGGAGGACATGGAAAAGGACAGATTGATCCGCTTTTTGTTACTGCTCATCGTTCTTTGTGAGCCGCTCTGCCAGCCGCTCATAGCCTTTGGCGTTGAGGGACACATCATCAAGGATGACTGGGCGGCAAAGGCCGTCCGCAGCGGATACATTCCGCTTCAGCAGCGCCGCGCCGCCGCCCAGAAAAACAGCAGGCATGGCGCGGGTATCCAGTCCGCTCTCCGTAATGGCGGAGAGCAGACGATGGACATAGGCGTCTGCCTGCCGGTCAATAATTTTTCTGGCATCCTCGTTGATATGGACAGCATCGCCGCGCAGCACGCTTTCCATCTGTGCCGCCGTCATAGACAGGCCCAGTACGCGGCGGATCTGCTCACCGATCTCATCCAGACAGCGGATCATGCCAAGTTCCAGACTGCGGCAGGTCGATGCATTGGGAATACGGTTGTCCAGGCGCATCAGATCCACTGTCCATCCGCCAATATCCGCCACGATCACAGAAGGCTCATCCAGCAGGATGCTCTGGGTCAAGACTGCGGCATAACCTTGCGGGAACAGGGACACCTTGCGGATGGCGATGGAGTATTCCTGTCCCTCATAGCGGAAATTTACCGTTTTCCCATCCCGGAGCAGATACTCCCGGAATGCGTTTTTCTCCCGTCCAAAGCTGGTAAGGGGCAGTCCGGCCGCCAGATGGATCTCTGTCGCAGGCTCCGCATGACGGAAGGAGAGCTCCTTTGCAATGGCCGCCAGCGTGAGGAGGTAGTAGTCCTCTGTCTGCGTTTTGTTCTTCTGAAGCGCCTGACGCCCGCTGCCCACCACATAGAATTTTCCGCCGTATTCCAGCACGTCCTTCAGCGTATACGGCTCATGCTCATACGCCACCAGACCGGAGGGGAACGAGAAATGGGCTGTTTTCATAGCGGCATAGCCGTGGTCAACACCAACAATCATGGACTCGCTCATCTTGCCTCACCTCCACGGCTGCGTTTCTTCTTATTTGATGTCTGGCACCGGTCATAGTCCTTTCCGGCACGGATAAGATCCCGAATCTCCTTCAGCTGCGGATTCCAGCGCGTTTGACCGTCCCACTCCGGATGCTTCGCACAGAGCCGGGGCAGATATTTCTTCAGATCCGCGCCCTCTCTGGGAAACTCGATGCCGCCCTTATAAACGATATCCTGTTCCAGCTTCATCAAAAGCGCTTCATATGCGCTCCAATCTGTCTGATCATAGGCGCTTTTCCCGGTGAGCTGCTCGTAGGCATAGTCCCCGACATAGCTCAACTGCTCAAAGCAGCAATCGCCGTAGGGAACGACATCCGCAAGGCTGTCCGGGTCTGCCAACGCGGCAAAATAGACTTCGCGCCCCTGTGCGATGAGCCAGGCGCGAAAATCGATAAAACCGTCATCGCTGCAGCCGTATTCTTTCATGATCCCTGCCGCGTCCCACAAGCCGAACTTGTCCGCGAGATCTTCATAGGCGTGGATGATGTCGTGGAAATTCTGTGCCTGCGTGGGGCCCATAGAAACCAGCCGGTCTTTCAGATAGGCCAGCATGACGTCCATATCCTGCCCGCAGGCGATTTTTGCATCATGGATCAGATCCCAGAAGGATTCTTTGTTGATCTCTGAGATCGGTTCCTTCACATTCTGTCTCTCCTTCCCAATACGTTTTTTGATGTGCGCTGCTGCACCCGCGCAGATCTTCTGATAAAATGTGCGATACTCCGGTGTGGTCTTATCCACTTCACCGAGAATCGCCCGCTCATAGGGCGTGCCGGGGACGATTTCCCAGGTAACGGTCTCAAAGTATACCGCTTCCAGATACCGCAGCAGCGTGTGTCCGTCTGCCATCTCAAACATTCCATGGTTATCCTCATAGGGAAATTCCTCATAGACCTTGAGCCCGGTGACTTCTTCCGCGGCGGCATACAGCGAGAAGCCGTCTGCGTCCAGCGTCGGCGCAAGCTGCGCGTACTGTTCCTCCGGGGACAGCATTTCCTCATGCCGCTCCATCTGACCGCTCCTTTCTTACCCAGCCCATAAAACGCTCTAAAAAGTGAACGCGCCCATGCACCTTCCCGGCAGACACATCCAGCCCATTCATCTGTGCCTGAATGCGGCGCTGGATGGCTTTCAACTTCTGCGGGTCATTGCAGCAGTCTACGATGACATACTCACCGCCGCTGGTGGAGAGGATTTCCCGCTTGCCGTTCTCGTCCCGGATGCCGGACAGGAGACGCTGTCCCAGCCGTTTCCGGTAGGCGTCCTGGAGCGCATCCATATCTCCGCAGACATCATGCTTTTTCAAGATCTCCGCGATCTCACAGGAAGTGATCTTCGTCTCGGCAGACAGCTTTTGCAAAATCTCCGCCTGCGCGTCAGGCGGGATTCCCGTCCGGCTGGGCATCGTTTTCTTCGCTTTCTGCATCGGCACACCTCCAATCTGCGGGCAGGATCTTCTGCTCGATGATATCTGCAATCGTCCGGAACACCTCCGCCAGCTCGCGGGATTCCTTCACGGTATCCCGCATTTCCTCCGGAGTCATCCGCGTCCCGTCCGTCCAGCAGCGGATATTTTCTTCGGACGGCGTCAGCAGGACGGCTTTTTCATACGCTTTGCAGAAAAGCGCCGCGATTTTTCCTTTCCGGTCGATCTCGGCATCCTGCTTTTTCAGTTCTTTTTTCGCTTTTTCGTATTCCAGCGCTTCGGCGGCCGCCTGCTCCCGCTGCTCTTCCGGAAGGTCCTGAAGCTGCCGGGTCAGGTCATAACCCTTGTTGATGGAAAGTTCCTTCTTATCCAGAGCCTCCTTGATGACCTCCGGGGCGTTCTCATCGATCTGCATGACCTTGCCCATGGTGCGCTCACCCAGGCCGACTGCTTCTGCCAGCTCCTTGCGGGTGTCCACAGTATCGGAACTTTCTGGCAATGTTGCCGAAAGGTCTGTGCGTGTTCCTTGGTTTGCCCTGGCTTTCGCCTCGATCTCCGGCTTCAGCTTCAGCGCGATCTTGCCCAGCTCCCACTTTTCCAGATTGCGACGACCTTTCTGGGTATCCAGCGCCCACTGCTTGGCTTCCAGCAGATCCTCGAAGGAGAATACCGCCATCGTATAGGGCAGACCATGCTTTTCACACAGCGACTGTCGGTTATGCCCGTCCACGATCACCATGTCCTCATTGACGATGATGGGGGAGTAACAGCCGTTTCGCAGCAGATCCTCTTCCAGAGCGGCAGACTGCTCCGCGCTCAAAGGCGGGAGCAGTTCGGCCATCTCCGGCAGGATCACAGGACTGCGCTCTGCGCTGGTGTATGTGATCCCGGTGTTTTTCATCAGGCGGCGTCCTCACTGGCGGACATATCCTCCACCGCCTGTGCCGCGTCCTCCGCCTTGCGGGGAGACAGGAATTCCACATCGCTGGCTTTGATGAGGAAACCGGGCTGGCGCTGGGGATCGTCCGCGAAGGTGATGGTCTCGAAATCGCCGGCAGCCGCCAGCTTACAGCCCTTCCACGCAAACGCCGCGCAGCGCTCCGCCAGAGGGCCGCGCACCTTGATGGAGATAAAATCGGTGAGCTTGTTGCCGTCCTTATCCTTATAGCGGCGGTCCGAGGCGATGCGCAGGATGGCGTAGGGCTTGCCGGTGGTCTCATTCATTTTCAGTTCCACATCGTGGGTCAGATTGCCAATGGCAGTGATTTTCAGCATATTCAGTGCTCCTTTTTTTAATGGTTAGGTTTAGTTAAAAAGTGCGGGTGGTCTGCTCTCAGACCACCCGCAGGGGATACGATTTACTTGCTCCAGCTTTCGTTCTCGCCCAGCACGGCGGTGTGGGCGTTGGCAGCTTCCATGACGGCGTAATACGCCCAATGCTTGCGGCTGACATCCGGGAAGGTGTTCAGCTTGCGGAGATTGTCCGCAATGTAGTCCGCGTCCGCCTCACGGCCCAGCAGGCGGTTTACGATGGTCACAACCTCTGCGCGGTTGATCTCATCGTCAGCGCGGAAGGAGCCGTCGCCATAGCCGTTGATCCAGCCATGCTTGGCGGCAGCCTTGATGTACGCGGCGGCCCAATAGCCGTCGCTCACATCGTTGAAGTCCTTATATTGCTCCATGATCTCAGCATCGCCATCGCCGTAAACATCAAAGAAGCGGACCGCCATCGTGGTAAACTCAGCACGGGTAATGGCATCGTTGGGGGCAAAGACGGTCTTGCTCTTGCCGTAGGTAATGCCGTTGTTGCTCAGATATTTCACATAGCCGCTATACCAGGCATGGGCGGGAATATCCGCAAATTTGGTATTTGCCGCCGTGGAAATGGTATCGCCGTTCTTCTCCGCCAGCAGGCGGGCGAAGATGGCGGCGGCTTCCACGCGGGTCATGCTGCGGCTGGGGCCAAAGGTGCCGTCCGTGTAGCCGACGATGTAAACGCCGTGGCGCTCGGTCTGCTCCACTTCGGGGACGGTCAGCTCACCGTTTTTGTCGGTCTTGCCTGCGGCAGACTGGCCGAGATCACCCTTGACTGTGACATTTTTGCCCTGCTGGGGAGCCTTCTTGTGGTCGGTCACGATGACCGTCACCTGATGCTTGGCGTCCAGATCTGTGCCGTCCGGCAGCTTCACCGTGATATTGCCGGTCTTGCCGATGGACACTGCACTGCCGGAGATGGGGCGCTTCGTGTCCGTGCGGATGACCTTGACGGTCAGCGTCCAGCGGTCGCCGTCCGCGTCCTCATAGCCAGTAGTGACCTTGCCGTCCTCGTTGGTCTTACCGCTGCCGGTGGGAACGGTGATCTGACCTGCCTTGTCGGTCTTGCCGGAGGCGTAGTTGTCATTCTTATCCGTGACAGCGATGCTCATGTCCGGCACAGCGGACTTGTCCTTGACAAGCTGCACGGTCACGGTGGTCTGGTCGGCGTAGTCCAGCAGACGGCTGTTGGGCAGGCGGATGGAGATGCTGTTGTCCTTATGGAGCGCCACGGCAGCATTGGCAATAGGATTCTTGGTGTCGGTATCGGTGACGGTCACAAGGTAGCCGCCCACAATGGCCTCACCCTTGCTGTCCGTGGTGGCGCTGTTGTAGATTTTCTCAATGGGCTGCGCCTCCAGCTTTTCACCGCACACGGTACACTCCTTGTGCTTGCTGCCCTCGGAATCGGTGGTCGGCTGCTTGTCAACGATCCAGTCGCTGGGCTTATGACCGGCAGGCTCGGTGTAGTCGGTTTTGGTGGTGTCGCCACAGCGTGCGCAGGTGTTGGTGGTGTAACCCATCTCGGTGCAGGTGGGAGCGGTCACTTCGGACTTGTAATCGTGTCCCAGCGCGTTTTTCAGCACTGCGCCGCAGCGGGTGCAGAGCTGGGGTTCCGTGCAGGTAGCAGGAGCGCCGGGGATGTGTCCATCCGCAGGGTCGGCATCCAGACGGTGGTAGCCACAGCGGGTGCAGCGGTATTCCATGACGCCCTCGCCGGTGCAGGTGGCGTTGGTAACAAGGGTTCCCTTATCCCAGCTATGGCCCAGGGAGTCCGTATAGTCTGTGACAAAGGAACTGCCGCAGCCATCGCAGCGGTGGATGGTCTTGCCGCCGCCCTCACAGGTCGCGGCGATTACATGGGATTCGTAGTTATGGGGCAGAACGGAAGTGATGTCCTCAATGTGACGATCCCCACAGACGGAGCACTCGCGGACGGTATAACCGGGGCTGGTACAGGTGGCGGCCACGGTATAGACCTCATAGCTGTGTTCGCCCTTGGGCGTGGCGGTCTGCTTCATTTCGCCGCAGCGGGAGCACAACTCCAGCTGCTTGCCGTCTGCTTCGCAGGTGGCTTCGCGAATCTTTACACTCTGCCATACATGACCCAGAGAATCTACATAATCGCGCTTTTCGATCTTTCCACAGGCTGTGCATAAATAACGATCATAACCTAGCGTCTTGCAGCCGGCCTTTACAGAATCCAGCAGCGTGAAATGATGCTTTTCTCCGCAGCCTTTATCTGTGCAGCAGTTGCCGCCGCAGTTTTTATCCTCGCAGCCGCAGTTCGGGTCAGAGCAGCCGCAGCTGCACTTACCGTCATCCTTAGTGGTTTCATCATGCAGCCAGACGTTTGCTACACCGTTCTCGGTCATCTCTACGCCCTGATAGGTGTAGGTAATCTGATAATACACATCGTACTGTCCCTTGTCGGTATAGTTCGGCGCGCTGGTCATTGTGCAGCTGTCTGCACTGTTGCCGTAGCGGATTTCCGTGCGTACACCGGCATCAGAAAGGTCTGTCACACTGATGGTGTGCGGTGCTCCGTCCACAACACCGTAGTAGCTGGCAACAACGGACTTTGCACCCACATACTCGTATTTTGCGTAGTCGCAGTCCTTGCACTTCTCTACGATGGCAAACCGGCCATTGGCAGGCTGAGAAAGGATTTCTTTCTCCATGTCATGCCGTTCCAGAACACTGCTCTTGGTGTGATTCGTGCCGTAACAGAACGCGCAATACTCACCGCCGGTCGTTGTGACCTTGTGATAGGTACTGTCCACATAGTCATAGTTTTTCTGTTCGGGCAGTTCCTGCATGAATTTCGAGTCACAGTCATAGAGCCAATAGACGTTCTTGCCGAAACCATAATCGTTAATGCTCATGTTGCTGTTGACCGTACCGCAGATCTCACACACGGCTTTCGTCCAGTGATAACCCGTATAGCTCGCGTTCTGACCGGGAACGCCATCCAGGATCGTGCCCGTACCCGAGCCGCCGACCATCGTACCGTCCGAATACTTCACATTCCGGTTCATAGCAGTCTGTCCGTCCCTCGTATACTCCGGAATGCGGAACGCCTGAAAAGAAGTTGCCTTACCGCATACACCACAGTTGAAGGTTTCATGCGTTACAACCGCATTGACATCCAGCTCATTCGTTCGACCGGAAGCCTGCATCCAGTGCTCCGCAGGATCATGATAACTGTTCACTTGGGCAGCACCAGCCGAAACAGGAAACGTTGAGAATGCCGTCACTGCCGAAAGCAGCATGGCAACGGCTCTCGTGCCGAACTTTTTCGTTCTAGCTTTCATTTGAGATACCTCCGTTTGTCTTGATTTGCGGCATGAAAAAACTCCACAGTCCTTGCTGTGGAGGAAAATCCGCCGCTGTTTTCTTGTGTCCAATCATAGCTACATTGCAACCACCTCCTTCGCGATTTTGCAGCCCCTATACTTACTTCTCAGGTAGTAATACAGATGGTTTACTAAAGGGGAGAGTGTGAGAGGGGGAATGAAAGAGCAGGGAAGTGGGGACAGTTGTACCGCAAATGGGCATACTTTCCCCATGATGAAGGTTATCTTGCTTGTTCCCTTTTCTGCCGCTCCCTTGCACGCTGATAATATTCCAGCGCCTTGATGATATAATCCTCGGTCTTTTCCAGCGGCACTGTCGAGGGAATATACGGACGCAGCCGTTCTGCCTTGAAACTGATTTTCTCTTTCTGGTTTGGCTTTTCCTCACCAAGAATCGCTTCGATGACCTCCGCACTCAGCTTTCCAGCTTTGGAGAACTCTTTGAGCCGAATGGCCTGCGGGAGTGATGGCGTGGCATCATTGTAGCTGATGCTGTTCAGAAGATTGTGCTGTTCCGTTTCCGTCAGATAGGAAAGCTCCACCGCAGGACGAAACGCAATCTTGTTCTCATCAACCATATCCAGAAGCTCAGGAATGAGTTCTGTCAAGCGGATATAGCGTCTGACTTGTTCTCTGCTTTCTCCTATCTGTTCAGCAAGTTCTTCATTACTACGCGACTTTGACACCACTGGTGTCGAAGTTAAATCCGTTCTCTGACCCTGTCGCTTCATCGCCTCCAGACGCATCTTGTAGCTGAACGCCTTTTCACTCGGAAGAATGATTGAGCGCTGCAAATTGGATTCCACCATCAGAATGATTGCTTCATCTCTGGACAACTCCTTGATTTCTGCGGGAACGCGCTCCAGTCCTGCCAGTTCACAAGCCTTTCGCCGTCGATGCCCTGACACGATCTCATACCGGCCATCTTCTTTCTGACGAAGCGTAACCGGCGTGATAATACCGCGCTCTTTCACGCTCTGCACAAGCTGGTTCATGTCCTCGTCCATTTTGACTTTGAATGGGTGGTTCGGGAAATCGTCAATCTCAGATAAGGGAATATCATAGATACGCGGCAAGCGACTTTCTGCGCGCCCCTCATCATTCATAAACAGTTCAGCGAACCCCGTCAGATCGAGATCGATGTCTTTCTTTCGACTCATGCTCCAACACCTCCTTCGTCACCGCCTCATACGCAGCCGCAACCTTTCCGCCCTTATCATAGGCAAAGATGCTTTGCCCTTCCTGGGCGCTCTCAGCGGCACGAACAGAAAAGGGGATCTGCGTATCAAAGACGCGGACTCGATCGCTTACAGCGGCTCTCAACGCCGTAGAAATGGCTTTTGCGTTGTTAGTTCGGTTATCCACCATCGTCAATAGAATGCCATCGATGTTCAGACGTGGATTGATCTGGCGTTTGACCTTGGCAACCGAGTGCATCAGCTGATTCAGACCTTTCGTTGACAGAAAACTCGGCTGCGACGGGATAATCACCCGGTCAGCCGCTGCCAGCGCATTGATGGTCATCATGCCGAGTGACGGCATACAGTCAATCAGGATATAGTCATAGTTTTTGCTGACCGAATCAATGTAGCTTTTCAGCACATACTCTCGGCTCATCACATTGAACAAGCCGACTTCTGTACCGGACAGTTCGATATTCGCAGGCATCAGGTCAACGCCCTCCGAACTTCTCAATAACCCGAAGTTTTCCGGTAACGACTTATCGTTGATGATGCATTCCATTACATCAGAGAGTGTTTCGCTCAGCTGATCCGGATTACGCTCTCCAAGGCTGATTGTTAAACTGCCTTGCGGGTCTGCATCAATCAGCAGCACTCGCTTTCCCTGTTTCGCCAGGCCGACACCCAGATTCACCGTTGTGGTGGTCTTTCCAACGCCGCCTTTCTGATTGGTAATTGCGATTACTCTGCATTGTTCCATATTGGTTTCCTCCTTTCTCATTTTAAGCTGTCTGAATCAGGCAGCTATGTATGTGAGCGCCCAGGCGCTCACTCATCCTGCGACAGTTTGCAGTAGTCATCCACATACTGAAGCAGCCAATAGGCGAATTCACGCATAAACCATGCGCAGAGATACGGGTCGTCCATCAGTTCAGCCGGAAGTTCAACTTCCATATCAAGCATTTTGGAAAGCACCCGAATAAAGAGCAGTGTGGAACTCGGCATATACAGATCGTTAAGTCCACTGACCACAACCGCGATAGCCTCCAGTTTACATTCATCACCGTTAAAGTGTTCTGCCGCCGCATCAATCAGGTACTCCGGGTAATGGACTGCCAGATCTGCCAGCTTTTCGAGAGTTAATTCTTCATTCATAACATTTTCCTCCTTTGGGTTATGTACGCACACTGTTCTTCTCTATGCCCTGTGTGCCGGGCATCATCAGGCGGCTGGCTGCGAACCAGCTCCATAGGCATCTCACCTCCCCGCCTTCTTTATGACCGGGCCGCGAATTACGGAAGTATCATTATCCCTTGCACCTTTCATCGCCTCCGCCGGTAGCAGTCCGGATTTCAATCGAATCGGTTGGATCGCTCCTCCGTTTCCGGAATCATGGCGCACCGTCGATAGCGGCTTGAGGTTTCCCTCGGTGCAGGTAACGTACCTGATGACTGTTATTCAGTTCTGCGGGAGGCCATCAACTTTGCCTCTCACTAATCAACTACAACCTTCAACCTCAAAAACTGATAAAAAACTTTTGAGATTTTTCAAAAAATTTTGGAACATAAAAAAAGCCTCTGCTTCCACATTGGAAACAGAGGTTATTTTTCAGTACACGAAATCAGTTGTAAACGCAAAAACCGCCGCACCAGATTACTCTGATGCGACGGTAAAACTTTTGCAAATGTGTGATTTTTGGGGCATTCTACCGACTTCGACACGGATTGGCATACGCTTGGCACACGTTGGCATACAGCCCAGCTTTTCTGTATCATAATCATGCAGAAAACCCTGCAAACACGGCAAACTTTCGAACTTTTTAGTCCAAAGGTTTCATTGTCGGGAACAGCAGGACATCGCGGATGGAAGCGGCGTCGGTGAGGAACATGACCAGACGGTCGATGCCCATGCCCATGCCGCCCGTGGGAGGCATGCCGTACTCGAGCGCGTTGATGAAGTCCTCGTCCATCATGCCCGCTTCCTCGTCGCCTGCGGCGCGCAGCGCGACCTGACGCTCGAAGCGGCCCTTCTGGTCGATCGGGTCGTTCAGCTCGGAGAATGCGTTGCACAGCTCGCGGCCGTAAATGAAGCACTCGAAGCGCTCGGTCAGACGCGGATCGGACGGCTTGCGCTTTGCCAGCGGAGAGATCTCGACCGGATAATCGGTGATAAAGGTCGGCTGCATGAGGTTTGCCTCGACGTACTCGTCGTAGCACAGTGCCATCAGGTCGCCCCAGCTCTCCTTGCCCTTTTCGATCTCGAGGCCCTTGGCCTTAACGGCCTCCAGTGCCTCTTCCGGCGACAGCGCCATAAAGTCGATGCCGGCGTACTCCTTGACAGCCTCAGCCATCGTCATGCGCTTCCAGCCCTTGGAGAAATCGATCTCCACGCCCTGATACATCACCTTGGTGCTGCCCAGAACCTTTTCGCAGACATGGATTACCATGTCCTCGGTAATATCCATCATGCCGTGGTAATCGGTGTATGCCTGATACAGCTCGATGGTGGTGAACTCCGGGTTAT
>OLOX01003494.1_pt1 | contig 11758 bp, 10 predicted proteins | sample 1672091 | NCBI WGS metagenome assembly OLOX01 (sample SAMEA3136644, study PRJEB25190) | human gut metagenome | reverse complement strand
CGCGCGTCGTCGTGCCGGTCGGGGCAAACGTGCCGTCGCCCATGCCGCCCATGATACCGTGCGTCACGCAGTACTGGATGCCGGGGTACGCCCAGTTTTTCGTCACGTCAGTGAACATCTGCGTCACGTCAACGCTGACGACCGGGATAGACTCCGTCTTCGTCTCGCCGCAGCGGGTGCAGGCATAGGTCCGGATGCCGGTCTCCGTCTCTGTCGGCTGCTTGGTCACCGTGCCGCTGTCCCATGCATGGCCGAGCGCGTCGGTGTAAGTATCCACGTAGCTGTCGCCGCAAGAGCAGGTGTGGGTAGTGTAACCCTTCGTGGTGCAGGTCGGAGCAATCACAACAGCGTCATAGCTGTGCTTGTGCGGCAGAGCCGGAATAATTTCCTCTTTTGTGTCTCCGCACAGTGTGCATGTATATGTGCATATACCGTTCTCTCGTTCGGTTGCTTCTCTTGTAACAACTCCTGCATCCCATATATGGTTATCTGTGCTAACTTCGAAGTACTGCCAATCGCCATCAGTATAACGCCAAGCATTCCCGTCATCTGTCCGATAATTGCTGTTTGTTGACTGAAGGCAAATTCGATATTTTCCTTCTTCAAGGCTTAGAGTGCTATTGTTTTCTGCATAATGAATGGTTTGTGCTCTCTGATACGTGCCATCATTATTCATTTTGTCTAAATAAATATTATAATGCGTTGTATTAATAGTCTCATCCCAACAAAGCAATATAGGAACCATCTTATGATACTTGGCAGACAGACATAAAAGCGCTGGCTTCCCGGGATCGGCAAGATTCTTAACTATAAAGTTGACATAGTCCGAGTTCGTGTATCTCCACGTACTATTATCATCTGTCCGATATTCACTATTCGTTGATTGCAAGAGCACCCTATATTCTCCTTTGGGAAGAGTCAAGACAATACCGCTTTCCGCATAATGATTAACTTTATAGTCGACTTGGTATGACCCGTCATCTTGTTTTTTGTCAATGTACAAGTTGTAATGCGTTGTGTTTACAGTATCATTCCATTTGAACACTATATTTTCGCGGTAATCGTATTCTCCACTCATTTCAATCAGCGCAGGCTTTCCTGGATCAGCCAAATTTGACACTGTAAAATATACATAACTCGCATTTGTATACGCCCAACCTGTTCCACCCTGCCCAGGAGCATTTGAGTTTGTTGATTGTAAGAGCACTCGGTACTCACCAATTGGCAAGGTAACGCTTTGACCGCTTGTCACATAATGATAAACCTTATAATCCGTTGTGTAGGAACCGTCATCCTGTTTTCTGTCAATATAAAGGTTATAATGCGTGGTGCTTTCTGTATTTTCCCACTTAAATATGATGGTTTCTCTATAATCATATGCACTCTTCATACCTAAAAGCATTGGCTTACCGGGCACTGTTCCGCCGCTAGGCGTGGAACCACCAGTGTATGCATGGATGGCATTAAAGGATGCGTATCTACTTGCAAGTGTTAAATCCGTATTTTGCGCACCGCTCAGGGAATCCATAATATATATTTGCCCGGTCGCCAGCGACTTTGCTTCATCAACCGCAACCCAGTGACCGCCAGAATTTACGTTGATCAACATATGTAATCCCTTGCGGATCCACGCAATCATCTGGCCATTATATGATGACGATGAATACGACCCATATCCCAAAACATCACCGTAGTTCGACCAGCCGGAAACACATTCCCCCGGCTTGCCCCAGTACAAACCTCCGTCAGAAGTGAACCCGCCATTATTATTAAGCCAACGGACAAGTGTTCCAACATTGAAATCATTTGAATTGCGCAGTCCTGCCTGAATAATTAGTTTTGTCACAGATGTGACGCAGCAGCCAATACTTGATACTGTTGAACCTGATGACCCCATCGGGAGATTGCCCCACCGCGAGTCTGACTGCGCCCATCCGCGATAGTCTTCTCCAGCCGCAAAAGCCCCCGTAATTGAAAAACTTGCTATTAGGCAAATAATTAAGATAATCGAAATAACACGTTTCACGTTTCTGACCACACCTTTCCGCTGCACTTTAAGGCGTTAAACTCACCAAAAAAATACAATCAATTAACAATTCAATAAGTTGGATTCGAAAGCAAGCGATGGACCTGCACTAGTGCTAGCACAACCCTTCGCTCAAACGTCGTTTTCTCATATGGTCTCCTCCCTACATTTTTCTCACAATTTTGCGCATTTCGCTGCGTGCTGCGTACATGGCATCCAAGACTCACATCAACGCAGCAAGTAGCAGCAAGTATTTGTTCCAATCCTATTGATACCATTTCGCAAGTATAAATGTAAGGTCATATGCACAATTGACACGTTTTGCGACATAATTACCGCAAAATCTATGTGTCGCGTGAAGTTGTCTCTACCACAGAACCGCAAAAGCGGCATCTTGCGCAGATGCAGTCCACGCGCAAGACGCCGCTTCAAAACGAAATCAGGCGGAGCCGAAAAGCGGCTCCGCCTGATGATGCTTGTCTGTATTCACGCGCCGAGATAGGCCTTACGGACCTTATCATCGTGCAGCAGGTCGCGTGCGCCGCCGGACATGGTAATCCGGCCGTTTTCGAGCACATAGGCACGGTCGGCGATGGCGCGCGCCATCTTCGCGTTCTGCTCCACGAGCAGGATCGTAATGCCCAGCTCATGCATCGTGCCGATGATGGAAAACACCTCCTGCACGAGCACGGGCGAAAGGCCCATGGACGGCTCGTCCATGACGATGAGCTTCGGTGCGCTCATGATCGCGCGGCCCATGGCCAGCATCTGCTGCTCGCCGCCGGAGAGCGTGCCCGCGAGCTGCTTTGCGCGCTCCTTCAGACGCGGGAAGCGGGCATAGACCCGCTCGAGATCGTCCGCGATCGCCTTTTTGTCCTTGCGGAAGTATGCGCCCATGGCAAGGTTCTCCGCAACGGTCATGCGCGTGAACACCTGCCGCCCCTCCGGGACGTGCGCAAGGCCCATGGTGACGATGCGGCTGGGGTCCGTCTTGCGCAGGTCGTGTCCGTCGTAGATCACGGAGCCGCTCCTGATGGGCACAAGCCCGGTGATGGCGTGCAGCGTGGTGGTCTTGCCGGCGCCGTTGGCACCGATGAGCGAGACGATCTCGCCGTCATTGACCTCCATACTGATGCCGCGCAGCGCCTGCACAGCGCCGTAGGACACCTCCAGATCTTCAATCTTCAGCATCGTCGTCCGCCTCCTCTTCGCCGAGATACGCCTCGATGACCTCCTGATTGCTCGCGATCTCCGACGGAAGTCCGGCAGCGATCGTCTGGCCGAAATTGATGACCTGGATGCGCTCACAGACGCGCATGACCAGGCTCATATCGTGCTCGATGAGCAGAATGGCCACATGGAACGTATCGCGGATGGTGTTGATGCACGAGAGCAGCTCCGCCGTCTCGGTCGGGTTCATGCCGGCTGCCGGCTCGTCGAGCAGCAGCAGCTTCATGTTCGTTGCCAGCGCGCGGGCAATCTCCAGCTTGCGCTGCTGGCCGTAGGGCAGGCTGGACGCGAGCTGTCCGGCCTTGTCGTCCAGATGGACGATGCGCAGGTATTCCATGGCCTTGTCGGTCAGCTCCTGCTCCGTGTTCCAGTACTTTTTCGTGCGCAGAAGGCTGTCGGCAAGGTTGTAGTGAATGTCCTTCGTGAAGGCGATCTTCACGTTGTCGAGCACCGTCATGGCCTTGAACAGGCGGATGTTCTGAAACGTGCGGGCAATGCCGGCCTCTACGACCTGATAGGTCTGCTTGCCGTTGAGCTTCTGCCCGCAGAGATAGAATGCCCCCTCCGTCGGCACATACACACCGGTGAGCAGGTTAAAGACCGTGGTCTTGCCTGCACCGTTCGGACCGATGAGTCCCATGAGCTCGCCCTCATGGATCTCCATATTAAAATCCGACACTGCCTTCAGGCCGCCGAACGTAATGCCGAGGTGCTCCGCTTTGAGCACAACGGGTCTGGTATCGGTCATGCGTCGGCGCCTCCCTTCCTGGCCTTGGCCTTTTTCTTCCCGGCCAGACGGCCGTCGAACAGCAGCCGGTCGAGTGAAAATTCATACGTGCCCAGAATGCCTCTTGGACGGAAAATGATGACGACCAGCAGCACGAGCGCATAGATCAGCATCGGGAACTGAAACAGCGACTGCACAAAGCTTGGCAGCGCCGACACCCATGCGCCGTTTTTGATCTCATAGTTGAGCAGGTACATCGCGACGGCCGCCAGCACCGAGCCAGTCATGGAGCCCATGCCGCCGAGGACCACAATGACGACGATGAAAGTCGAATTCCAGATCGAGGCGCTGGTGAACGTAAAGCTCGCCGTCGTGAGCGAGGAAAAGCATGTGGCATACAGTCCGCCGGCAAGCCCCGCAAAGAATGCCGAGATAACGAACGTAAGGATCTTATAGTACGTCGTGTTCACGCCGGAGGCCGCCGCTGCGATCTCATCGTCGCGGATGGCCTCAATGGCGCGGCCGTATTTGGAGCGGATGAATGTGCACATGAGCGCGATGCACAAAATGGTGATGCCCAGCACGAGCCACACATACTTTGCCTGCAGCGAGGTCGACAGCCCGAGGCCGTTGGCATAGAGCGAGGAGCTGGCCGTTCCGCTCGCCAGACCGTCGCCGCCGGCAAAGGGCAGGTTTGCGATGACGTTTTCGACGATGAGGCCGAAGCCGAGCGTCACGATGGCCAGATAGTCGCCGCGCAGACGCAGCGCCGGAATGCCCACGAGCAGTCCGAGCAGCCCTGCGAAAATGGCGCCGAGCAGACAGCAGCCGAGCACGACCAGAATGAGCTGGCCGGGCGCCGCCTTGGATGCCTCGAACACGCCCGCGCGCTCAAGCGCGAGCGAGCTCAGCGCGGCGGTATACGCGCCGATGCCCGCAAAGCCCATGTGCCCAAGCGTGAGCTGGCCCAGATAGCCGAGCGTGAGGTTGAGCGACGTGCCGAGCAGGATGAAGATACACATCTGCCAGATGATCGGTACCAGCACGCGGCGATAGGTATTGTCCGGGAGCACCTGACCAAGCAGCAGCACCACGGCAAAGAGCAGCACGATCAGGCCGCAGTTGACGCCGGTACCGCGCAGTTTCTTTTTTTGCAGCGTATTCATACCTTCTCACCTACATTCTTTCCGAGGATGCCGGCCGGCTTGACCAGCAGCATCACGATCAGGATCAAAAACACCACGGCATTTGCCAGCGACGAGCTGATGTATGCCGTCACGAGCGCCTCGATGATGCCGACGACGATGCCGCCGAGCATGGCGCCCGGGATCAGGCCGATGCCGCCCATGACGGCTGCAACGAACGCCTTGAGGCCCAGCATGGACCCCATTGTCGTCGTCACGGTGTGATACTGCGCGCAGTACATCAGCGCCGCAACTGCCGCAAGCCCAGAGCCGATGGCAAACGTCGTCACGATCGTGCGGTTGACATTGATGCCCACAAGTGTGGACGCCTCCTTGTTCTCGGACACGGCGCGCATGGCGCGGCCGAGCTTCGTCTTCTGCACAAACAGCTGCAGCGCCGCCATAACGATGGCTGCGATGATGATCGTGACGACGGCCGCCATATTCACCGACACGCCGCCGATGGAGATCGGTGCCGTGCTGAAGATCTCGTCGGAGATCACGCGCGGGTTCGGTCCCATGGCCGGGATGGCCTGCGCGAGGTTTTCCAGCAGCAGGCTCATGGCGATCGCCGTGATGAGCGCCGACATGCTCGTGCCCTTGCGCCGCACCGGCCGGTAGGCCACCAGCTCGACCACAACGCCCACGAGCGCGCAGATCACAATGGCCGCGATCACGCCCGTCCACGCCGGCAGCCCCATGCTGTGCAGCAGGATCGGCACGGTGAAATACAGCGTATAGCCGCCGACCATGATGAAGTCGCCGTGCGCAAAGTTAATGAGTCGGATAATACCGTAAACCATCGTATAGCCGAGCGCCACGAGCGCATAGACGCTGCCGAGGCGCAGCCCGATGATGAGTTGCTGTAAAAAGTCAGTCATATTCTCTCCATGCCTTTCGGTTTTTGCGCAGGTCAGCCGCGCCGGAATATTCGTGCGCGAAAGCGCCGGTCGGCGCTTTCGCGCAAAGGTCATTGCTTTGGATCGCGTCCGGTCCCGGCTGTATCGCCGGGGTCGGGTCAGCTCTGCGTCTTGACGAACTTCTGCACGAGCTTGCCGTCAGAGGGCGTGAAGGTCAGGATGGCCACGCTCTTTTCCGGTGTGCCGGTCTCGTCAAGGGTCATGTCGCCGGTGACGCCGACATAGTGCATGCCGCTCATCGCGTCGCGGATGGCCTCGTGATCGATGCTGCCAGCCTTCTCAATGGCCTGCTTGACCATGTACATGGCGTCATACGCCAGAGCGCCGAGGGCGTTCATGGATTCCGAGCCGTACTTTTCCGTGTAGTTCTTGACGTAGGACTGCACGATCTCGGAGCTGTCCTCCGGGGAATAGTGGTTGGTGAAGTAGACATTCTCATAAGCGCTCAGGTCGCCGGTGGTGTAGTCCTGCGTGCCGTCAAAGCCGTCGCAGCCCATGATCGCGCCCTTGAAGCCGGCCTCACGAGCCTGCGGGATGATTTTCGGGCCGACCGCGTCGTAGTAATACGGGGCAAAGAGCATATCCGCGCCGGAGGCTGCGATGGTCGCCAGCTGCGAGGAGAAGTCCACGGCGCCGGTGTCGGACGAGGACTGCTCGCAGACGATCTCGATGCCGTATTTCTCGGCCGCCTTCACGAACGAGTCGTGCAGGCCGGAGGAGTAGGTGTCGCCGGTCGCGTACAGGACCGCGGCTTTCGTCCAGCCCTGATCCTTGGCGTAGGCCGCGACCATCTCGCCCTGGAAGCTGTCCTTGAAGCAGGAGCGGAACACATAGTCGTCTGTGGTGGTGATGGAATCTGCCGTGGAGCTCGGCGTGACGAGCACGATGCCCTCATCGTCGGCCAGACTCGTGATCGCGGACGTGCAGCTCGAGAGCGTTGCGCCGATGATGGCCGCCGCGCCCTCGCTGAGCAGCGAGTTGAAGCCGGAAACCGCTTCTGCCGGCGTGCCCTGATCGTCCTTGGTGGAGAGCTTCACGGTCGCGCCGAGGATGCCGCCGTCGGCGTTGATCTCGTCGATCGCCATCTGGATGGAGTTCGTGATGGCCAGGCCGTAGGCCGCCTGTGCGCCGGTCACCGGGGTGATATTGCCGATGATGATCTCTTTGCCCGACAGATCGCCGTCGGCAGAATCATCTTTGGCGTCTTTTCCGCCTCCGCACGCTGCCAGTGAGAGCACCAGCATGACAGAGAGAAGCAATGCAGTCAATCGTTTCAGTTTCATGTTCATATCCTCCTATCTGAATGTTCGCCCGCCCGGTGGGTCCAGTTCCGTTTTTTGTGTTTTTTCCGTTTTTTGTGGGCAAAGGAAATAAAAAAAACGCAAGGGAGCACAACTTCTGTTCGAAGATGTGCTCCCTTGCACGCTCTTATTATAGGGGAAATCGCACGCAAAAATCAACGGCGATAACCGCCAAACTATTTGTTTTCTTAATCGATATATTTAGCAAAATTCATAAAAGCCTGTCTTTTTCCGTCTGAGCCTGCTCGAAGGCGTCCGCCTGCCCCGCCTCCGCCAGCGTGTGGCGCAGGCACGTCAGGCACGGCTCGGCGTCCCAGTCGCAGTACATATATTTACAGGCAAAGCACAGCGTTCTGGCCGCCGGATGCGCCTTGCGCGTCTCCGAAGCGGGCGATGCCTGCTGCGGCTGCGCAGCCCGCTGATACCGGTCGATGCCCTGCTGCGCCAGCTGTGTGCTGCGCAGGCAGTCTGCGCACGGCTGCAGATCCCGATCATGGAATTTGTACTTGCAGGCAATGCATAATGTCTTGTTTTCCGCCATGGTGATCCCTCCATTCTCTGTTTGCCGGACCCGAACCCACTCCGGGATGGTTTCAGTATATGCCGCCGTTTTTCGAATGTAAAGTGTGAGTTATACCTGAATTTTCAAGCGCCTTTCTTCTTTTTGTGTTTAAATAGCTAATGAATCCGCCATGCGGCGTACCGCGTTTGTGGAAAGCGGAAAAAGTGCATTTGCCCGCTTGACAAGCGATGATATTTGGGCGTATGCTTGCGCCAAGTTCAAAGCAGCAAACCACAGAAGCAGAGAAGTAAGCGAGGGTTTGCGTCTTTCCCAGAGAGCTGCCGGCCGGTGCGAGTGCAGCAGAGACGACCTTGCCGAATGGACTGCAGAGGGCGGACGAGACGCCGTGAGGCGGTAAAGTCCGACGGGCTTTTCCCCCGTTACCAAGGAAAGGCGTGTGATGGCACGTCGCTGAGTGGGCGCATTGCGCCAATTTGGGTGGCACCGCAGAAGTTTTCCGACTTTTGTCCCAAAGATCAATTCCGTATTGGTCTTTCATGGACAAGGGTCGTTTTTTCTTGCCCGGAAAGGCCCCGCCGAAGGGAGCAGACATCATGGCAAACGAAAACATCCCCTATAAGATCTACCTGAATGAAGACGAAATGCCGCGCACATGGTATAACGTCCGCGCAGACATGAAGGTCAAGCCCGCGCCGCTGCGCAATCCCGCCACCGGCGCGCCGATGTCGTTCGACGATCTGCTCCCCGTATTCTGCGACGAGCTCATCCGCCAGGAGCTTGACAACGACGACCGCGAGATCCCCATCCCGGACGAGATCCGCGATTTTTACAAGATGTACCGCCCGTCGCCGCTCGTGCGCGCCTACTGTCTGGAAAAGCAGCTGCAGACCCCGGCGAAGATCTACTACAAGTTCGAAGGCAACAACACCTCCGGTTCGCACAAGCTCAACTCCGCCATCGCGCAGGCGTACTATGCCAAGCAGCAGGGGCTGCGCGGCGTCACGACCGAGACCGGCGCCGGTCAGTGGGGCACGGCGCTGTCGATGGCCTGCGCCTATCTGGGTCTCGACTGCAAGGTCTACATGGTCAAGTGCTCGTATGAGCAGAAGCCCTTCCGCCGCGAGGTGATGCGCACCTACGGCGCGTCCGTGACGCCGAGCCCGTCCACGGAGACGGAGATTGGCCGGCGCATCCTCGCCGAGCACCCCGGCACGACCGGCTCGCTCGGCTGCGCGATCAGCGAGGCCGTCGAGGTCGCCACCTCGACTCCCGGCTACCGCTACGTGCTCGGCAGCGTGCTCAATCAGGTGCTGCTGCACCAGTCGGTCATCGGTCTGGAGACGAAAACGGCCCTTGACAAATACGGCGTCGTGCCGGATATTATTATCGGCTGCGCCGGCGGCGGCAGCAACCTCGGCGGTCTCATCTCCCCGTTCATGGGCGAGAAGCTGCGCGGTGAGCGCGACTATCGGTTCATCGCCGTCGAGCCCGCCTCCTGCCCGAGCCTCACGCGCGGCAGGTTCGCCTACGACTTCTGCGACACCGGCAAAGTCTGCCCGCTGGCCAAGATGTACACGCTCGGCAGCGGCTTCATCCCCTCACCGAACCACGCCGGCGGCCTGCGCTACCACGGCATGAGCTCTATTCTCTCGCAGCTGTACCACGACGGCTACATGGAGGCCCGCGCCGTCGAGCAGACAAAGGTGTTCGAGGCGGCCGAGCAGTTCGCGCGCATCGAGGGCATCCTGCCCGCTCCGGAATCGAGTCACGCCATCCGCGTCGCCATCGACGAGGCCGTCAAGTGCCGCGAGACCGGCGAGGCCAAGACCATCGTTTTCGGTCTGACCGGCACCGGCTACTTCGACATGGCCGCCTACGAGAAGTTCCACAACGGCGAAATGCGTGACTTCATCCCCACCGACGCGCAGCTCGCCGAGAGCTTTGCATCCCTGCCGCAGGTGCCGGGTCTCGACAACTGAACGAACGTATACGACCGCCGCACGGCGGGTAAAATTTCAACAGTCAAGAACAAAGGAGATCGGATCATGGGTCTGAAAAACATTGAAAAAGCACAGGTGCTGCGCCTCGGCGACGAGGTCGAATACCAGCAGGGGCAGATCGTGAGCAAGACGCTCGCGCAAAACCGCGCCCTGAGCATGACGCTCTTCGCCTTCGAGCAGGACGAGGAGATCAGCACGCACACTGCCGACGGCGACGCGCTCGTCACCGTGCTCGACGGCACGGGCCGCTTCACCATCGACGGCGAGGCGCACCTCGTCTCCGCCGGGGAGAGCATCATCATGCCGGCGCACGTGCCGCACGCGGTCTATGGACAGACGCGCTTTAAGATGCTGCTGACCGTGATCGTGTAACGCGGGACATCCCCGCATATAAGACCCCCGCACCGTTCGGTTTTCCGAACGGTGCGGGGGGTTGTTAATCAAGATAAAAGTCAAAGCTGACTGCCGCTCCCACGGACGCCCAAAATGCGACGCTGCCGTCCGGAAGGACCAGCTCCGGCAGATCGTTGGATGCCGCAAACACCCGCACAGTCAGATCGGCATACAGATTGTATTCCTCACATAAGCGACGAACTTCCGCCTCTTTCCCGCACAGCATTTGCTCAAGCTGCTGCAGCGGCTCATCCAAAGCTCGGCAGTCCATTTTCGGCAGTTCTGCGCTCCAGTATGCGTGCCGCAGCGTCGGGTAAGGCGGCGCTTCCGCCGGGAGAACTGTAAAGCCGGGCAGCACTTGCTCATCCGGCTCACGAATCTCCTTACCGCAGTGCTGCACCTTCCCTTTTCCGGGCGTCGGCGGGCATGACCTCGTGGGCAAAATGCCAAGGCCACGCGTGACCGCATCCCAGTCAAAATCTGCACGGTCGCGCCTTGTGAGCGTAAAAACCAGCCGGATCTGTGGTGTTTGTTTCATGTTCGCCTCCGTACATACGCTTTATACGCTTTGCGTGCGTTTCGCAGCATAAGAACACTCACAAGATAATACAGCGCAGCCGCAAGAAAAACAGATGCGAGGAATGCAAACATCGCTGTGTCCACTGCTTCAAGCACAGAATAGAGCAGGAATTCGGCCGCTGCAAGAAGCAGTGCCGCGATCAACAGCTGCACATGGAAGTGCTGGAAGTAGGCATTGCGCTCATCCTTTACGCGCGCATATGCAGCATCCATTTTCTCAGGGGCAGCTTCAAAGGCCGAAATACTCTTTGACACGATCTTCGAGCCCGACTTGCGATATCGCTGCTCTGCGTGGAAATAATCATTGAAGGCATAGTCATAGCGACGTCCGTCCACACTCCAAAACAGGAAAAATTCCTTGTGCGCGGGGGCTGATTTTCGAAAAATGAACTGCCACCGGCGCAGCTCGCAAAGCGTCCACCCCTGCTCCGCCATGGCAGAAAGCCAGCGCTCAACCTGATTGACCGTGGCCCGCGTATATGGATGAAAACATTTCTTTTTCGTCACGGGCATATCCGCTTCCCCCTGTCGCGCAATTGATTATGCTACGTGCAATCAATTTAGAATCATTATACGCAGCCAGACATGGTCTGTCAAACATATGGAAATGCAAACCCCGGGCACACAGCTGAAAACCTGTGTGCCCGGGGTTTGTCATTGAGCGATCATCCCACGCACGGCTGCGCCGGGGATCAGGTCTCCTCGCGGATAGCAGCCTGTGCCGCGGCCAGACGGGCGATCGGCACGCGGAACGGCGAGCAGGACACATAGTCCAGGCCGACCTTGTGGCAGAACTCGACGGAGGACGGATCGCCGCCGTGCTCGCCGCAGATGCCGAGCTCGAGCTCCGGATTCGTCTGACGGCCGAGCTTGCA
>OLOX01003487.1_pt1 | contig 11775 bp, 8 predicted proteins | sample 1672091 | NCBI WGS metagenome assembly OLOX01 (sample SAMEA3136644, study PRJEB25190) | human gut metagenome | reverse complement strand
CTATCGAAAATTAAAAACGCCGCTCAAACGAGCGGCGTTTTTTAGCAGCATTACAGCTGTTCGGTTACATTGTCTTCGGGAGTCCCCTTCTTTTTGCGGCTGAAGAAGCGTTCAACAACTACAAAGAGTACAGGAATCAGGAAGATACCAAAGAGAGTAGCGATGGTCATACCACCTACTACGGCGTTACCCATAGATACACGCGCACCGGCGCCCGGGCCGGTAGCAATAGCCAGAGGCAGACAGCCTAAGATGAAGGCGAAGGATGTCATCAGAATAGGACGCAGACGGACATGAGCAGCCTCAACAGCCGCATGTACAACATCCATGCCCTGCTCCATATTCATCTTCGCATATTCGACAATCAGAATAGCATTCTTTGCTGCCAGACCAATCAGTGTAATCAGACCAATCTGCATATAAACGTCATTCTGCAGGCCACGTGCATACTGTACCAGGAAGCAGCCGAAAACTGCGGAAGGTACAGACAGCAGTACAGCCAGAGGAATAGTCCAGCTTTCATACAGAGCTGCCAGACAAAGGAATACGAAAATCAGAGAGATAATGAAAATCTGAGTGGAACGGCTGCCGGCTTCAATCTCATCAAGGCTCTGACCGGTCCATTCGTAAGTATAGGTATTAGGCAGAACCTGCTTAGCAACCTCTTCAATAGCAGCCATAGCCTGACCGGAGGAATAACCGCTGGCAGGGTCGCCGGAAATCTTAATCGCACTGGCACCGTTAAAGCGTGTCATAACAACAGAGCTGTTCTTAGGAGTAGGCTTTACAAGTGTATTCAGCGGAATAGACTTGCCGTCATTGCTGCGTACAAAGAAGTAACGCATATCCTCTACACCGGTACGATATTTTTCATCAGCCTGCATAACAACCTTCCAGGTACGGCCGAAGTTGTTGATATCATTGATTTCGTTACCGCCTAAGAAGGCCTGCAAGGCGGAATAAACAGTAGATACAGGCACGTTCAGGGACTGTGCCTTTTCACGGTCAACCTCAAACTGATACATAGGAGTATTGGTATTCAGAGTAGTGTACAGCATGCCGATTTCCGGACGCTTGCGGCAAGCAGCCAAAAATTCGTTAGCACGCTCACCCATAGTGTTAACGTCCTCACCGCCAAGGTTCATGAGATAAAGGCTCAGAGTACCGGTACTGGAAGCACCGGGCAGAGAAGGCGGCTGGAAGGCCATAACGGTTGCATCAGGAATCTTTGCGCCCATGCCGAAAATCATCGGAATAACATCCTGTACACTGTTGCTGCGCTTGCTGTAGTCCTCCATAGTAACTACTGCCAGACCGGCGTTAGCCTTCTGACCCATGGACAGGATATCAATACCGCTAACCTCCATAACGTTTTTAACGCCGGGGAGCTTTCTCATCTTTTGTGCAAGGCCTGCCATAATCTGCTGCGTACGGTTACTGGAAGCACCCTCAGGCAAAGCGATGGATACAGCAGTCATGCCCTGGTCCTCGTTAGGTACGAAGCCAGTCGGGGTTACCTTCGCCAGGAAACCGATGCAGATAACAACAACAACAAGACAGGTCAGAATAAGTTTGGATTTACGGATGCAGCCTTCAACGTTTTTCACATATTTAGCCAACGTTCTTGCAAACCACTCGTCAAATGCTTTTACAGCCTTGCCGATAAAGCCCTTCGGTGCCTCCTCCTTCTTCACCAGAATCAGGGAGCAGAGCGCAGGGGTCAAAGACAACGCAACAATCGCCGAAAGCATCATGGATACAGAAATCGTAATCGCAAACTGCTTGTACAATTCACCGACAGTACCGCCAGTGAAGGCTACAGGAATAAATACCGCAGACAGTACGAAGGCAATAGCCACAACAGGGCCGGAAACCTCGTTCATAGCGCGGTAGGTTGCCTCCTTAGGAGACATACCGTTTTCTTGGATATGATGCTCTACCGCTTCTACTACAACGATAGCATCATCGACAACAAGGCCGATAGCCAGAATCATCGCAAAGGCAGTCAAAGTGTTGATGGTAAAGCCCAAAATTACAAAGGAAGCGAAGGTACCAACCAAGGATACCGGTACAGCCAGAATAGGAATCAAGGTTGCACGCCAGCTGCCAAGGAACATAAATACTACCAGAATAACCAGAATCAAGGCTTCAACAAATGTATGAGCAACCTTCTCCAGAGATTCGGTAATAAACTGGGTGTTATCCTGAATAACGACCAGCTTCATATCATCCGGAAAACGGCTTTCTGCGTCCTTTAATACCTCGCGGATATTCTTAACAGTTTCGATAGCATTCGCATCGGAGGTCAAGGATACCGGGAATACAACGGAATCGCCGCCGTTGAGCTTACTGGTAATAAGGTCATTACGCGGACCTTCTTTAATAGTTGCGATATCCTTCAGCTTCAGGTTATCGCCGTTGTTGGAACGGATAATTACGTTACCGAATTCCTCAGGTGTATTCAGACGACCTTGAGCACTTGCAGAATAGGTACGCTCCTGTTTGTCAACAGTAGGACGGTTACCTATAGAACCAACCGCAGCCTGCACGTTCTGTGTTTTGATAGCGTTGGAAACATCAGTTACTGTTACGCCCAGCTGTGCCATTTTTTCAGGGTTCAGCCAGATGCGGACTGCATATTCCGGACCATATTCGCCAACGGTAGATACGCCCTTAACACGCTTTACTGCATCAAGGAAGTTTGCATCCGCATATGTTCTTAAGAACATAGCATCATAGGTATTTTTCGGAGAATAAAGACCAAAATACATAATGGTCTCGGCAGATTCCTTAGCAGTGGTTACACCGTAGCCGGAAACCTCGCTCGGCAGGGAGCTGGTAGCCTGGGATACACGGTTCTGAACCTCTACAGAAGCGATATCTGCGTTTTTCTCCAGGTTGAACTCAACATTGAGCTCGTACTCACCACTGGAGGTACTTACAGATGACATATTCAGCATATTTTCTACGCCGCTGACCTTCTGCTCAATGGTTTGTGCTACAGCCTTTTCAACGATATCGGCACTAGCACCTACATAGTTGGTATTTACGCTGATACGCGGTTTGGTAATGTTAGGATATTGGGCGATAGGCAGGCTAAAGCCGGCAATCGTACCCAATAAGGTAATAATAATCGCCAGTACTATCGCAAATACAGGGCGATCAATAAAGAAACGAGCCATCTAGCCAACCTCCTTATTGCTTCTTGCCGGCGGTAGCACTGTTGTCAACAGTAGTATCCAGATCAGCCTCAGTCATCGGCTGCGGGTTAACCTGAGCACCCTGTCTGATCTTGCCGGTGCCTTCGACTACGATTGTTTCATCGCCGGTCAGACCGCCTTCAACCATATAGAAACGGCCAACGGAAGGACCAAGAGTAACTTCCTTCATCGTTACCTTGTTGTCACTGCCAACAACATAAACAAATTTCTTATACATTAATTCAACAACTGCACGCATAGGAATCAAGAGAGCATCCTTTTTGGTGCCTGCTGTTGCCTGTACGTGAGCAAACATGCCCGGCAGCAGACGGTGTGCAGGATTTCTGAACAAAGCCTTAACAGTCATAGTACCGGTGTTATCATTGATACCACGGTTAACCTCTGCTACAGTGCCTTTTAAATCGTAGGTACTGCCATCGCTCAAAACAACAGTCAGGTTGTCAAGAGAAGCAGCGCCGCTGTTATCATGAGCACCAGAAAGCTTCAGATATTCCGGCTCAGCGATGCTGAACTGTACAAATACCGGGTCAGTATTGCTGATTTTGGCCAGAGTAGTCTGACCTGCGGTTACATAGTTACCAACCTCCAGCGCGGTAGTATCTATGCGTCCGCTGAACGGAGCGGAAACACTGGTATCGGTCATGTTAATCTGAGCATTTTCCAGAATTGCTTCCTGCGCATTTACAGAAGCCTGTGCCTGATCACGCTGCATAATAGCGTTATCCAGAACCTGCTTGGAAATTGCATTCTGTGCATACAAGGTGCTGTAACGCTCTGCATTCAGAGCTGCGTTAGCCAAAGCCGCACGGGCATTAGCCAAGCCTGCCTGCGCGTTGAGCACATTAGCCTGATATGTACGCTGGTCAATAGCATACAAGGTCTGGCCTGCACTTACATTGTCACCGCCCTTGAAATACTTGGCTGTAATCTGACCGCTTACCTGAGCCTTCAGCTCCATTTCCTGCTGAGCCTGTACAAAGCCTGTATAATCATATACCAGAGGGGTGTCACGCTTAATAACCTTCATGGTTTTAACCAAAGCTGCCTTATTGCCGCCTTGCTGCTGTTTTTGACCACAGCCTGCAACGCTCAGTACAAAGGTTGCCACCAGCGCCGCAGCCATTGCTTTTCTTGCACGGCCGGAGCGAATAAAACTTAACATAAAAAAACCTCCTTCACCTTCACTCTGAAACTACTCAATATATATAATAACCAATAAGACTGCTAACGTTTATGACTGTTAGCACCTTTACCTGAAAATATTCCTGCTCCAGTTGCAGAATACTACTATTATAATGGACATTTTTCAGAAATGCAAACTTCATTTAAACAAATTTCGCCGTTTTTTCTTGCATTTTCTTTAATTATCTTCTTCTCACAAATTTTGCTGACTGGTCAGTCAGTTTTTGCTGTTCAACAGTTCTTTTTTTAGCAAAAATTTATGCAGATTGCCCAAAGCAAAACCCGATACCTGATCCACGCCATCAATACGCTGCATCAAGAACAGATTATCTCCTTCAATATACCATTCTTCCGGCAGTTTGTCCTTATACACAACCTTTTTATTGGTATTCAGCAGATTAAGCAGCGGCAGCAAATACTTATCCTTGACATTAAGCACTTCATCCAGGCTAATTTTTTCAGCAGTCTTTGGATTTACGTTCAGCTGATGATGGATAAAACTGTTTTTACCGCTGATCAGCTGCAGGCTCAGAATCTGCTCATCAGCACGCATCACCTTAAAAGCCATATCTGCCTCGCCCTTGTAAAAATGCTCCAGATAATCCTTGCACTCATCCTGCAGTAGCTTATTCATTTTATTTTGCAGCTCTACATCCTTGCTGGCAAAAACCGGGAAGGTAGCTTCACCGCCGGGCACGACCATCTTACGCGCTAATATAGTACCGGCAGCAAAATCCTTGCCATCATTCACGGTATTATCCTTAGGAGTAGGTGCAAGCGTCATAATCGTCAAGGAAAACTGCTTCCATTCCTTTGTTTTCTTATCCTGCTTCCAGATAGCGCCCACATCTGCCAGAGGCTGCTTTTTCTGCACCAGCTGCTGACAGCCCAATAATTCATCTGCACCGTCATTATCTACATCGTGTGCTACGAGAGAATGCAAGCCGCCATACTCCAGCTTGCCGTCTGCCACCTCGCAGCCTGCTGCCGGTGTTAAATCCGATTTATTGCCGTCGATTAAAGCTACATGCATTTTACCGTCCTTGGCATAGGCTTGCTTCACCAGTCCCATGCTTTCGGCAGCGCCAAAGACCTCACGCACATTTTTCTTATTGGCAAAGGAAAGCACACGATATTCGCTTGGCGCATGCCAATCTCCCTGAGCAGCACTCACCAGCAGCTGCTGTCTGGCGCTTTTGCCCGCCCACAGCTTAATAGGCTGCAGCTGGCAATTATATCCGCCCTTAATAGAAGGTGCATGAGCCGTCAAAAGCTTCTTGTCCTTATCCTTAATCATAATAAGCAGATCATTGGCGTAGCCGTTAGGCAGCCTGTCACCCCAAATCTCGGCAGTAACAGTCTGCTCTGCTGTCAGCTGCAGCGGCACCTGCGCCAGCAGCGTGTCCGCAGCAGCAGCTAAAGAGCTGCATAAAAGCACGCCACTGCAGGCCAGCCCCTGTACCATCAATTTTATCTTCACGTCTCCACGTCCTTTCTTCAAACGTACTATTATATTATAGCATTTTTTTGTTATAAGTAGCTGTTAAAACACAGATTTTTTACATAAAGGTACCACAAACATCGGCAAATTCTGTTGCATTTCGTACAAAAAGGCTTTTTCTTATTTCTCAAAACGATTTTTTCATTAATATTACTGCTTTTTATTGTTAAATAGTGTAGAATAAAAGCGGTATTTTATGATTTTTTGGGAGAAGGGAAGGATTTATTAATGAAGAAAATTGTTGCTCTTCTGCTCAGCCTTTGCCTATTAGTATTAGCTGCAGGCTGTGGCGGTAACGATTCAAAAAAAGACACACCCAAAGAAAAGACTAAGGTAAGCCTTGGCATGCTGCGCCTGACAAGCAGCGCCCCTTTATTTATCGCTATGGATAAGGGCTTCTTTGCTGAAGAAGGTATTGAAATCGAACCACAATGGTTTGATGCCGCTCATCCGATTGCCGTATCCACTGCTTCCTCTAAGGTTGATGTCGGCGCTACCGGCATTACGGCCAGCCTCTATAACATGGCAGCCAACGGACAAAAGCTGGGCATTGTTGCAGATAAAGGCCGTGAACAAAAGGGCTATTCCTCTTCTGCACTGCTTGTGACCACCGACAACTATAACGCCGGTGTAAAAAGCTTGAAGGATTTGAAGGGCAAGCGTATCGGTATTACGCAAAAGGGTTCTACCTTCCATTATATGCTTGGCAGAATGCTGGAAACCCAAGGCATGAGCCTCAATGATGTGGAAATTGTTCCCCTGAGCAAGCTCAGTGCTGTTATGGCTGCTCTGGAAAGCAAGCAGATTGATGGCTGTATCTTAAACGAGCCTAACATCACCAAGGTGCAAAAAGCAGGCTATGGCAAACTGGTCGTACAGGTTGGCGACGTTATACCTTACCAGACCTCTGCTATTTTCTACTCACCTGACTTTATGAAGAATAAGGATGCGGCTGTACGCTTCATGCGTGCTTACAACAAAGCCTGCAACTATTACTACGAAGCTGCAGTAGAAAAGAAGGATGCCAAGAAGCTGGAAGAGGTTGTTAATATTGTAGCCAAATACGTTAAGGCTCCGGCTGAAGACATTAAAGCAGGCCTGCCCTATATTGATAAGGACGGCAAGCTGCTTGTCAGCGATATTGCAACCCAGATTAAATGGTACACTGACAACAAGATGATTTCCGGCACACTGGATGCGAAGGATGTTGCCAACACCAGCTTTCTGGATGAAGCAATGAAGAAATAAACTATTGTATTAAAGCAAGACTGGCGTAAATGTAACAGCTGCAAAATGCGTTGACGATGCTTTAGCACCAAAACGCTGCGACTGATATATTAGCGCCAGTCTTTTTGGAGGATGGTAGAAAATGAAATTAGAAATCACAAATATCTGCAAGGATTTCACCACCACCAGCGGTAAGCTGCTTCCTGTTTTGCAGGATATTAACCTCAGCATTAATAAGGAAGAATTTGTAGCATTGGTAGGACCGTCCGGCTGTGGTAAATCAACCTTGCTCAATATAACCGCCGGGCTTTTGGAGCCCACAAGCGGCAACGTAAAATTTACTGATGTCGCTGCCGGCTATGAGCCTCGTATGAACATAGTCTTTCAGGAAACAGGCCTCTTCCCCTGGCGCAATGTGCATGATAATATTGCCTTCGGTTTGGAAACAGCAGGCAGGAAAGCAGAGAAAAAGGAAGCACGCATTAAGCATTACATTGAGCTTGTAGGCTTAAAGGGCTTTGAAAAATCCTTCCCGCACCAATTAAGCGGCGGTATGCGTCAGCGCGTTGGCATTGCCCGTGCTTTAGCTATCGAGCCTGACCTGCTGCTGATGGATGAGCCGTTTTCTGCCTTGGATGCGCAAACACGCACCATCATGCAGGAGGAGCTGGTAACGCTGTGGGAAAAGACGCGTCTGACCACGCTATATGTTACACATAATATTCAGGAGGCAGTAATGCTTGCTGACAGAGTTGTACTGCTTTCGCGACGCCCCGGAAAGGTCAGCAAAATACTGCAGATTACCATTCCGCGTGCCGACCGTGCTAAGACGGAGCACACAGACGAAATTGCGGAATTTGTCCGTATCATCTGGGAGCATATCAGCAAGGATGCGCGTGCTGCCTTAATGGAGGTGGAAGACAATGCCTGAAAAGAAAACTGCTGCGAGCGCAGCTAACGAATATATCGTACGCAACCGTATGACGCATTGGCAAAAGACCTATCCGCATTGGGTAAGCGTTGCTTCCATCATCGTCCTGCTGCTCTTTTGGGAGGCTATCTGCCGCTGCGGCCTGGTTTCTTCTCTGTTTTTGCCGGCACCTAGCCAGATTATCAGCGCCCTGCTTACCATGCTTGCTGACGGCGAAATCGGCGTTAGTCTGGCCGCCAGCATATACCGTATCCTAATCGGTTTTGCTATCGGCAGCCTTATCGGCCTTGCAGTTGGTCTTGTTACCGGTACCTCGGCACTGGCAGATAAAATCGGTAATCCTGTTGTCAACGCTCTTTATCCTATCCCTAAAATCGCTTTGCTGCCGTTGTTCATACTTTGGCTGGGAATCGGCGAGCTGTCGAAGGTAACGATTATTGCGCTCGGCGTCTTTTTTCCGGTAGCAATGAACACCTACAGCGGTGTCAAAAATGTTGATACACTGCTTATCAAGGTCGCAGTCAGCTTTAACGCCAGCTGGTGGAAAACGATGAAAAGTGTTGTTCTGCCTAACGCCTTACCCATGATTTTCGCAGGTCTACGCCTTGCCGCCGGCACATCTCTGCTGCTGCTGGTAGCAGCAGAAATGATTGCCGCCCAGGTCGGCATCGGCGCCCTCATCCTGCATTACGGCGATTTGATGATTACCGACCGCTTGATGGCCGGAGTTATTGTATTGTCATTGCTCGGCCTGCTCTTTAACCTGTTCCTGCAATGGTTGGAGAGAAAGGCTATCCCCTGGAAGAACTGATAAAAGCACAAAAGCACTGTCTGCTCACTGATATTCTTATATCAGATAGAGCTGACAGTGCTTTTTCTTTTTCTGCTAAAATCTTACAACAGCTTTTTAAAATACTGTTACGCTAATACACAAAAACTGCTTTCTGCTAATCTATTACTGCAACTTTACCGAAGCCTCCTGCAAAACTGCTGCCACAGCTTCCGGCGGCAGCTCGCCTATCTTCTTGATCAGTTCAGGCTGCTTGGGATGTTCGGCAATAACCTTCTCCATCAACACCATGTCCAGCCAATGGCCGTGCTTGAAGCCTGTATTATTGAAGGTACCAATAATTTTATAGCCACACGCCTCATGCATTTTGACGCTGTGCTCATTGCTGGCAGTAATGCAGGCATAGGTCACAACTATTCCCTGCAGGCGCAGTAAAGCTTCCAGCGCCGTGTACATCACCTTGCCCAATCCGTGTCCCTGACCCTCAGGTGCCAGATAAATCGTTACCGCGGCACCCCACTGATAGGCAGCACGCTGCATATAAGGATGGGCATAAACATAACCCAACAGTCTGCCATCATGCTCACAAACTATATAAGGATAGTGCGCAGAAATATTTTTGATTCGCTCTGTAAATTCTTCTACCGACGGTACCTCATATTCAAATGATACATCACTGAGCGTCCTGTCGCTGCTGATGACAAAGGGCGCGTAAATTTCCAGCAGCTTTTCGGCATCGTCAGGCTTCGCAAAGCGAAGCGTATACTTCATCGACATTTTATCGCTCCACCTTTACTTCAAACATTCTGCTCCACGGCAGCGTAAATTTATATTCTTCGGCAGTATTGCCCATATACGGCTTGCTTACCTTGTTGATTTCCCGGGTAATAAACTCTTCCGCCGCAGTATGCTGCTCCTCATTCAGTCCACTGTTAGGCCAATAATTAGGCCAGATAAGCTGCTGATAGGTTTGCATGCGCACATTCGCCTGATAAGCCCAATCATCAAGATAGCGTACATTAAGCAAATCTTCTCTTGCTTCCGGCGTTAACTGCTTATACAGCAGTCCCTGCGCCAGAGCAAAACCCAGGCTGTTGCCTGCGGTATTCCAACCGCCATAGGAAGCCAGACGATACGCAAGCTGTTTGTCAAACAAGTTCTTGACCAAAGCATTGTCCGCACCATTGCCAAAACGGATGTCTGCCACAGTCACAGGATGATTATGCTTAAGAATGTGTTTAACCTTATTAACGAAATTTACGGTAGCAGGCAATGCCTTGTAGCTGTTGCTTGCATCAGACGCCTCATGCGTCACACCATCGGCAGGAGTGTTGACAGCCAAAACCAAATCCGCATTTTTGCGCGAATATACCGGGAAGGCACCTGCCGCATAGATATGCTGCTTGGCACTAACGGCCACAGTATCATCCTCGTAGGTAGGCACTGTTTTACCGCCCATGCCGGCAGCATATGTTACATTTACCAAAGGCAGCTCATACTGCAGACGGTTGGCAGCACGGCTCAAAAGCAGCAGGCCAAGCTGATCTGCGCCGGCGAAGAAACGGATTTTCTCCTTCGGCAGCTCATTTACCAGAATATCCATCTCGCGTGCTTCCCTATGTGCCTGAGAATAGGCAGCGGTATCGTCACGGCCGATAAGCATATAATCAAAATCGCCGCTTTCCACACCATGCAGCAAAAGCTCCGTAGCGCGGATATTGTTGCTGCGGCGTGTAAACATATCAGTCAGTATTTCCCGGGGAATGCTGCTGCGCAGCTCCGCCAGCTCCTTTACCTCTTTACGCTTAATCTGCTTAAGCTCCAGCTTGTCCTCCAGCTCTCCCAAACGGAAAATCTTAGGGCCCCATTCCTTATAATATGCAGGCTCTGTCGGCGCACTGCTGGCCTTAGGCGAACGCATAATAGTAGTAAATACATAAACCTTCTGTCCGCCGTGTTGCCTTTTCAGCTCTACCAAGCGTTCGGCACGCTGCTGCAGAAGCTCCGGCGAAATTTCATGTGTGCGCGATGCTACCAGCCCGCCATAAAGCAAAGCATCGGAAGAAGCAACAATGGCTACCGATTCACCGGCCTTAGCCTCCAGCCAGTTAAAAAGCTTTTCCGGCTGACCTGCTGACTGAGCACCGGCAATATATTCGGCCGGCGGCAGCTGTACATCCCAGCCTGCAGCCTGCATCGTCTGCACTGTGTAATCAAGGCACACCGGTCTGTTGTCCATGGGTATATATAACAGAGTGCCCTTAGCGGCAAATGCTGTATGAGTAGTCAACAGTAAAGCGCAAAGCAAAACACTTCGCAAAACCTTCATCATTTTTATCACTACCTTTAACTCTTTCTAAGCAGAGATATTCCTCGCCTTAATAGAATTTCTACAGCAATAAATAAAATTCCTGCGTTGACTTATAATTTCTTCTTGCATCTCTCGTTTATGATAAAAGCTCATCGCAAAACAAAAGCTCCCTGCTTCAAGGTACACCTTGAAACAGAGAGCAAAGCTACATTATAAAATTAGCTTAAGCGTTAGCAAATCTGCTTAAGAAATCCTGGGTACGTTTATTCTTCGGATGCGTAAACAGCTCCTGCGGCTCGCCTTCCTCAGCAATTACGCCCTGGTCGATAAAGATAACACGGTTAGAAACGTCACGGGCAAAAGCCATCTCATGCGTTACGATAACCATCGTCAGGCCTTCCTTAGCCAGGTCGCGGATAACGCGCAGAACCTCGCCAACCATTTCCGGGTCCAATGCGCTTGTCGGCTCGTCCATCAAAAGAACCTCCGGCTCCAGCGCCAGCGCACGTGCGATTGCCACACGCTGCTTCTGACCGCCGCTCAGCTGGTGCGGTTTGGCATTTACATAAGTATCCATACCAACATGCTTCAGATATTTCAGCGCGGTTGTGC
>OLOX01003483.1_pt1 | contig 11786 bp, 10 predicted proteins | sample 1672091 | NCBI WGS metagenome assembly OLOX01 (sample SAMEA3136644, study PRJEB25190) | human gut metagenome | reverse complement strand
CCGCGTCGCCACGCCTGAGGAGGTGCTCTAACATGTTCGTTCAGTCTACCGTCATTCGATACGGCGATCACGTCGATACGGACGTCATCATCCCCGCCCGCTACCTCAACACCACCGACCCCGCCGAGCTGGCCGCCCACTGCATGGAGGATCTGGACAGCGATTTCAAGCGCAAGAGCGAAACGAGCCGCATCATCGTCGCGGGGCGCAACTTCGGCTGCGGCTCCTCCCGAGAGCACGCGCCCATCGCCATCAAGGCCAGCGGTATTCAGCTCGTCATCGCGGACAGCTTCGCCCGCATCTTCTACCGCAACTCGATTGATATCGGCCTGCCGATCATCGAGTGTCCGGCGGCGGCCAAGGCCATCCGCGACGGCGACGAGGTGGCCGTCCATCTGGATACCGGCGTGATCGAGGATCGAACCACCGGCGAGCGCTTCACCGCCGCGCCGTTCCCCCCGTTCATCCAGAAGATCATCGCCGTCGGCGGCATTGAAAACTTCGTTCGCGAAAAGATCGCGGGAAAGGCGTGAGCCATGAAAGCCCATATCGTCACTCTGCCGGGCGACTACATCGGCCCGGAGATCGTCGCGCAGGCGGTCAAGGTGTTAAACGCCGTCGCGGAAAAATACGGCCACACGTTCTGCTTTGACGAGCGCAGGCTCGGCGGCGCGTCCATCGACGCTTTCGGCGTGCCGCTGACAGACGAGACGCTGGCGGCCTGCAACGCGGCGGACGCGGTGCTGATGGGCAGCGTCGGCGGCCCGAAGTGGGACGCGGTCGAGCCGGCCCGCCGCCCGGAAAAGGGGCTGCTCGCCCTGCGCAAGGGCATGCAGGTGTTCGCCAATCTGCGCCCGTGCACGATTCACCCGCAGCTTTCCGGCGCGTGTCCGCTCCGCCCGGACATCATCGCCAAGCCGATTGACATTATGATCCTGCGCGAGCTGACCGGCGACATCTACTTCGGCAAGCGCTGGCGCAGCGAGGATCGCGCGGCGGCGACGGACGAGATGGCCTATTCCGTGCCGGAGGTCGAACGTCTGGCGCGCATCGGCTTTGAAATGGCGAAAAAGCGCCGCGGCAGGCTCTGCTCGGTGGACAAGGCCAACGTGCTGGAATGCAGCCGCCTGTGGCGCGAGACGGTCGAGCGCCTGAGCCGCGAATACCCGGAGGTCGAGGTCAGCTTCATGTACGTGGACAACGCCGCCATGCAGCTCATTTTGAACCCGGCGCAGTTTGACGTGATGATAACCGGCAACCTGTTCGGCGACATCCTCTCGGATGAGAGCGCCGCCATCGCGGGCAGTCTGGGCATGATGCCCTCCGCCAGCCTGGGCAGCACGACGCGCGGCCTGTATGAGCCGATTCACGGCAGCGCTCCGGACATCGCGGGGCGCGATATCGCCAATCCGCTGGGCACGATTCTCTCCGGCGCGCTGCTGCTGCGCCACAGCCTCGGCCTCGAGCAGGAAGCTGCCGCGATTGAGCGCGCGGTTTCGCAGGTGCTCGACGAGGGCTACCGCACCGGCGATATTTTTGCCGCAGGCTGCACGAAGGTCGGCTGCACACAGATGGGCGACCTCGTCGCGGAACGGGTATAATGCGGGCTGAGCCCGCCTGCCCCTCCGCCAAGATCTGCAAAAGCATCATACTTCTGCTTACGCATGCGATTTTATGCAATTTCCGATTCGCTAAAAAGAGCGCACGGCCACGCGGCCATGCGCTCTTTCTGTTCTTTTATACTAATTCGCAGTTAAAATGCTTAACAGAGCGCATCAGATTTTTTGTTCTGACGAAGCCAAGTGAAGTGAGGCGTACTGGAGGTACGTTGAACGGAACGAGGCAAAGTCAGAGCAAAAAAGATGGTGCGCGGATTAAGCCATTTTAACAAGAATTAGTATTACAGCGCCATCAGCGCGGAAACCACGCTCTCCGACCATTCGTCAAAATGCTCGGGGTTCAGGTCATACAGCAGCCCCGCGCAGGCGGTCGCCGAAGCGGTCATCTGCGCCACGCTCTTCCCCAGCGCGGTCGTATACGCGGGCGCGCCAATCATCGCCGCGCCATCGCTGCTCAGCAGCTTTTGAGCCAGAGACAGGGCGGCCTCGCGGCGCGCGCTGTCCTGCCAGCAGGCGCGGGTGAGCGCCAGCCCATAGCTCGGCGTGCCGACCAGCGCGGTGCGCGCCTGCCCGTCCATGCCCGCGAGGGCGACGGCGACGACGTGCTCCTGCCGCGCCTCGGGCACCAGCTCGGCCAAATCGCTGCCGTCAAAGCGCATCGCCGCCGCGCCCTCCATGAACGCCTGCTTCGCCTGCTCGTCCGTCAGATTCCACGGATCGAGGCCGAACGCGCCGACCTGCGTGAGCGCCGTCGTCACGGCCTTCGCGCCGTCCAGCGAGGTCTGCTGGCCGTATTGATCGGCAGGCGCGCCGATCATCGCCGTGCAATCAAGCACGATCTCCGGCCATTCGCACATGGCGTTGGCGAGCGGCAGAATTCCCTTCTGCGCCAGCGACGCGCAGGCGATGATCAATTCGTCGTAATTCGTCGGCACGGCGACGCCGTTCGCCTCCAGCACGTCGGCGTTGACATACAGCGCTTCCCAGTTGAAGCGCACCGGCGCGAGCAACACGCTGCCGTCGCGCTCCGCCATCGCATCCATCCGCTTCGCGCCGCAATCCGGCGCGGCGGCCAGCAGCTCGTCCACGCTGACCAGCTGATCCTTCGTCAGCCCGCTGCCCAGCGGCACGACGACCAGATCCGCGCGGCCGGCGGTCACCATCTCCTGCATCTGCTCCATGAACAGGTCGTCCTCCAGGCCGGAATAATCCTCCACCATGTTGCCGGTTTCGTCTTCCCACGCGGTAATCAAATCCATGTACCCCTGCGCGGCGAAATCCATATCCGCAAACGGCGTGAACGTCGTCACCGTCGTGCCTGCCGCCAGCGCCGAAGCCGCCGCCACCAACAGACAAACCAACGCCATCAAACCCGAAATCCTCTTGCGCATCGCTTAAAACCTCCTTGATTATAATCCCAGATGAATCGCCTTTTGCAGCGTCTTCCGCGCCAGCGGCGCGGCCACGCCGCCGCCGCTTCCGCCATTTTCCACGAGGACGCAGATCGCGTAAGGCGCGCTGTCATTGGTGATATAGCCAACGAACCACGCATGTGATTCGATGCTTTTGTCGTTGCTGGCCTCCGCCGAGCCGGTTTTGCCCGCGACGGTATAGCCGTTATCCAGCGCGGCGCGCTTGCCCGTGCCGGATTTGACCACGCGGATCATCTCTTTTTCCAGCCGCGCCGCCACGTCCTCGCTGAGCACGCGCCTGCCGCCCGCATGGCTGAGCAGCGCGCGGTTCCCGCCCTGCGCGGTCGTGATCTGCGCGACGAGGCGCGGCTCGTTCATCACGCCGCGGTTGGCGATCGTCGCGGCGATCAGCGCCATGTGCATCGGCGTGGCGAGCACGCGCCCCTGACCGATGGCCGACCACGCCAGATCTTCGGCGCTCAGGTCGTCGATGGGGTAGCTGGAATTGTAGACGATCAAATCGCTGAACATGAAGTTCCGGTTGAAGCCCATCTCCTCCGCCGTATTGCCCAGCATCTCATAGCCGAGATCCTGCGAGAGCGCGGCGAAGGTCGTGTTGCAGGAGCGCGCGAATGCGTCGGACAGGGTTTGCACCCCGTGCGCGCTGCCGTCTGTGACGGCGTAATTGCCCACGGGATAATAGCCCGTGCAGTCAAACGCGAAATCGTTCAGATCGGGCAGATTTTCCAGCGCGGAGGCCAGCGTCACGATTTTGAACGTCGAGCCGGGCGGATACAGCCCCTGCGTCGCGCGGTTGATGAGCGCGCCCGCCGCCTCGTCCGACAGCGCCGAATCCATGTTCGTCGGGTCGAACTGCGGCATGGAGACCATCGCCAGAATCTCGTTCGTCTTGTAATTGAGCACGACGACCGCGCCGCGCTTGCCCGCGGGGAACTGCTCGCTGATGTAGCGGGAGAGCCGCTCGGAGATCGTCAGCCGAACGTCGTCGCCGCGTTGGGTCGTGCCGGTAAAGGCGTCGGCCAGCCGCTCGAAGATGCTGGAGCGGAAGCCCAGCAGAAACTGCGCGTGGAACGTGTCCGCGCCGGTGGAGACCTTGCCGCCGCTGTCGCCGACCACCTGACAGACCGCCTTGCGCGTCGCCGCGCTGCCGTTGTAGCGCCGCCTGCCGTCCTCATCCGTATAGGCCAGCACCGTGCCGTCCCTGTCGGTCAGCGTGCCCATGACGACATGCTGCTTCCGGCTGCTGATGCGCGGGTTATAGGGGTTCGCGACCCAGCGCCCGCCGTAGAAATAGACGCAGTAGCAGAAATACGCGATCACCAGCGCGAACATCAGCACCAGCAGCAGCGTCAGCAGGTGCATGCGCCGCTTGATAACCTTGATAAAATCACCCTCTCACGCACAGAATATCTTCTTCCAGATTTTCCTGCGCCCTTGCGCTCGCCCCGTGCAGAATCCCGATCATCGCCATGCACGAGAGCAGCGACGAGCCGCCGTAGCTGAGGAAGGGCATCGTCACGCCCGTCAGCGGAATCATCTTGATGACGCCCGCGACGATCATAAACGTCTGAATCCCCAGCATAGTCAGCACGCCGCAGCCCAGCAGCATCTCAAACGAGCGCCGCGCGCGGGCAACCACCGTCACCCCGCGCAGAATCAGCAGCACATAGACCGCCAGCAGCAGCACGCCGAACGCCTGCCCAAGCTGCTCGCAGACCACGGCGAAGATAAAGTCGTTGTAATAGGCGGGGATTTTCTCCGGCGTGCCCTGCCCCAGCCCCACGCCGAACAGCCCGCCCGAGCCGATGGCCAGCAGCGCCTGAATGATTTGATATCCCTTGTCCGTCGGATCGCTCCACGGATTGCGCCACATCGCCACGCGCACCTTGACGTGCGCGAACATCTGATAGCCCAGCACCGCCGCGCCCGCGCCGCCGCCGAGGCCGAGAATCGTCAGCGGCACGTTGCCGCAGGCGACGTAGAACAGCACCAGCGTCGTCAGGTAATAGATCAGCGCCGTGCCGAGGTCGCGCTGCATCATCAGCAGCAGAAGGCAGGCCGCCGCAAACAGGAGCGCGGGCATCATCTGCCAGACGGTTCGATGCGCGCTGAAGAAATACGCCAGCGCCAGCACCACCGAGAGCTTCACGATTTCGCTGGGCTGAAACGAGCCGAGCAGCGGCACGGACACCCAGTTCTTCGCGCCGTTGTTCCATTCGCCGAAGGCCAGCGGCAGGATCAGCGCGCCGATGCCCAGCGCCATGCCCAGCAGCGTCAGCCCCCGGAAATGGCGCACATGGAAGACGATTTCGCTCATCACAAGCATCGCCGCCAGCCCCATCGCGTAGAACATCGCCTGCCGCGCGCCGCGTTCGGGCGAGACCGTATAGAGCACCACCACGCCCACGCCGCAGAGGAAATTCGTCAGCGCCATCACCAGCGAATCCATCGGCAGAAGCCGCGGCAGCGCCAGCGTGGTGAGCAGCCCCAGCGGCGCCATGACCATGCACAGCTTGACCGCCTGCGTATCCCACGCGCCCTCCGCCTTGGCCGCGCAGAGCAGCAGCCCGAGCACCTCGAACACCGCCGTCAGCAGCGCGATCATCGTCACGCATCCGTCCCCCGCGCGGCTGACCGCCCTGCGCCGGTCGCGGGCGACGGCGGCGGCGCGCGCCTTTTCCTTTTTCTCCCGCCCGGTCAGCTTCTGCTCCGGCTCGTAGCGCCGGGGCGGTTTTTTGTCCGGCTTTTTTTCTTCTTTCTCCGCTTCGGGCTTGAGCCTGCCCGTTTTCGTCCGCGCCGGCTTGAGGCGGACGGGCTTTTTGTCCTCCGGCTCTTCCTTCACGACGGTTTTCGCTTTCTTTGCGGGTTTATAGACGGTCTGCCCGTCTTCCTGCACCTGTGTATCGCGCTTGCGTGGAGCCATGCCGTCACCTCCGCATCTTTTTATCCTTCTGCGCGGCGGAGGCTCGTTCGGTCTCGTCCGCTTCGCTGTAATTCATCCGTTTTTTCTCCCTGCGGATCGCGCCGCGCGTCGGCGCGCCCAGCCCGTCGCCGCGCCCCTGTCCGGCCTTGCTGCGGCGGGCGCGGGTCACATACGGCTCGTCCGCGCCGACCACACCCTCGCCGCGGTCATACATCCGCAGCACCAGCTTCAATTCGCCGACGCGCAGCATTGCGCCGTCGCGCATGATGGCCTCGTCGCCCGGTTCAATCGGCGTTTCATCCGCCAGAAATCCGTCCTTATGCAGCGGCACGAGGTGCAGCGCCTCGCCCTCGACCCAGAAAAACGCCGAGCGCATGTGCACCCTTTTATACGGCACGCAGACGTCGCAGCCCATCGAGCCGCCCAGCGTCCCCTCAAACGGCACGCGCAGCTCCGTTCCCGCCGGAAGCCGCCGATTCCCCGCGGAAAGCACAATCAGGCGGCCCGCCGCGCCTGTCCGCGGCAGGTTCTTTTTGACCCGCCGCCAGAGCGCGCGGTCTTTCGTATATTTCCGAAAGGCCAGCAGCACGATCAGCGCGATGATCGCCGCGCTGAGATACCCAAAGCCCATGGACGCCACCTGATACCAAGCCTGATTCAATCGTGCCAGCCTCCTGCCTGCCGCCGGGCAGACGGCCTCGGCGGGAAAATCTTCCCTCCGATTATACCATAGAAACGCATGAGGCTGTCAAATTTATCCCGAATGACGAAAAAAATCCCCCGTGTTTTCACACGAGGGAAGAAATCAGTCGTTCTCTTCAAAATCGCCGGTATAGAGCTGATAATACTTGCCGTGCTGGGCAATCAGCTCGTCATGCGTGCCGCGCTCGATGATGCGGCCCTGTTCGAGCACCATGATGCAGTCGCTGTTGCGCACGGTGGAAAGGCGGTGCGCGATGACAAACGTGGTGCGGCCCTTCATCAGGGAATCCATGCCCGCCTGCACGAGCGCCTCGGTGCGGGTATCGATGGAGCTGGTCGCTTCATCGAGAATCAGCACGGGCGGATCGGCGACCGCCGCGCGCGCGATGGCGAGCAGCTGACGCTGGCCCTGCGAAAGGTTGCCGCCGTCGCCCTTGAGCATGGTGTTGTAACCGTCCGGCAGGCGAGTGATGAAGCCGTCCGCGTTGGCCAGCTTCGCCGCCTCGATGCACGCCTCATCCGTCGCGTCCAGCCGGCCATAGCGGATATTCTCCATGACCGTGCCCGTAAACAGATGGGTATCCTGAAGCACGATGCCCAGCGAGCGGCGCAGATCATCCTTCTTGATCTTGTTGATGTTGATACCGTCGTAGCGGATCTTGCCATCCTGAATATCGTAGAAACGGTTGATCAGGTTGGTGATGGTCGTCTTGCCCGCGCCCGTGGAGCCGACAAAGGCGATCTTCTGGCCCGGCGTGGCGTAAAGCTTGATGTCGTGGAGCACCATCTTATCGTCGCTGTAACCAAAGTCCACGTTGTCCATTACGATATCGCCCTTGAGTTCGCGATATTCGGTTTCGCCCGTGTCCTTATGCGTGTATTTCCACGCCCACATGCCGGTCGGCTTCTCGCACTCGATGATATTGCCGTCTGCATCCTTCTTTGCGTTGACCAGATGCACATAGCCGTGATCTTCTTCTGCCTTTTGATCAATGAGCTCAAACACACGGCCTGCACCTGCCAAGCCCATGGCAACCATAGACACCTGCATGGATGCCTGACCAATGGTCTGCGACAGCTGACGAGTCATGCTGAGGAACGAAATGATAATGCCCAGTGTCATGGTATCTACGCCGGTCAGGCTGATATTCGGCGCGTGCAGAATCACCAGCGTGCCGCCGAGCACGGCGAGCAGTACGTACATCAAATTGCCCAGATTATTCAAAATCGGCATGAGCACATTGCCGTACTGGTTTGCCTTTTCGCCGTCATGAAACAGCTTGTCATTGAGCTTGACAAAGTCCCGCTTGCTCTCTTCCTCATGGCAGAACACCTGTACAACCTTCTGACCGCTCATAATTTCCTCGACAAAGCCCTCCTCTGTCGCCAGAGAACGCTGCTGTGCCATCATATATTTGGCGCTGGCACCGCCGAACTTTTTGGAAATTGTCAGCATGACACCGATAAATACCAAAACGAGAATGGTCATCCACACACTGAAGTACAGCATCATGCCAAGCATGGCGAGAACCGACAGCACCGACTGCGTGAGCATCGGCAGGCTCTGGCCGATCAGCATACGAATCGCATCGGTATCATTGGTGTAGGTACTCATGATGTCACCGTGCGGATGCGTGTCAAAATACGGAATCGGCAGTGTTTCCATGCCATGAAACATGTCATCGCGAAGATGCTTGAGCGTGCCCTGTGTGACCGTCGCCATGATGCGGTTATATGTAAATGCCGCAAGCACGCCGAGCACATAAAATACAGCCATCGTGAGCAGAATATGGACAAGCAGATTTTGTACCGCTCCCATGCCTGAAGAAATACCCGGTACAATGCATTCATCAATCAATCGCTGTAAAAAAACCGTTGCAATGACAGAAGCCACGGCACTGACGATAATGCACAGCATGACGACAATCAACCGCATCCCATAGTGATCAAACAGGTACCGGAACAGTCTGCCAAACGTTCCCTTTTTTGCAGCAGGTCGTTTGTTTTTCTTTGCATGGTTTGCCATGGTTATGCCTCCTCTCTGCTCTTGGTCTGGGAATCGTACACTTCACGGTAAATGCCGCCGCGTGCCACCAGTTCATCATGCGTGCCCCGCTCGACAATGCAGCCGTCCTCCATTACGAAAATCTGGTCTGCGTCCTCTACCGACGAGATGCGCTGTGCAATGATAATCTTGGTAGTGTCCGGAATTTCCTGCCGGAACGCCTGCCGAATCAGCGCATCGGTCTTAGTATCGACAGCGGAAGTCGAGTCATCCAGAATCAAAATCTTTGGCTTTTTGAGCAGCGCACGCGCAATGCACAGCCGCTGTTTCTGACCGCCGGAAACGTTGCTGCCGCCGCGTTCAATATACGTGTCATATTTCTGCGGGAACTGCTGAATAAATTCATCCGCCTGTGCCAAGCGGCATACGCGTTCCAGCTCTGCATCGCTGGCGTTTTTATCGCCCCAGCGCAGGTTTTCTTTGATGGTGCCGGAAAACAGGATATTTTTCTGCAGCACCACAGCAACTTCACTGCGCAGCGACTCCAAATCGTATTCGCGCACATCCGCGCCGCCGACGCGGACGCTGCCCTCCGTGGTGTCATACAAACGGGAAATCAGCTGAATCAGCGATGTTTTGGACGAGCCGGTGCCACCGATAATACCGATGGTTGCACCGGACGGAATATCAAATGTAATATCGGACAGTGCATATTTTTTGCTTTTGTCCGAATAGCGGAAGGACACGTGATCGAAGGAAATGCTGCCGTCACGCAGGGTCTTTTTGCCGTTTTTCGGATTTTCCAATACACTTTCATGCTTGAGTACTTCTGTGATACGCTGAACCGGTTCTGCCGCCATCATGCACATGACAAATACCATCGAGAACATCATCATGGATGCCAGAATCTGAACGCCATAGTTGATGAGCGAGGAGAGTTCGCCGGTTGTCAGTGCGCTGCCGTGCGAGGAAATAATGATATTGGCGCCAACCAAGCTGACGAGCAGCATGCAAACATAAATACCAAACATCATAATCGGCGCGTTGAGTGCCAGAATCTTTTCTACGTGTGTAAAATCGCGGCACACGGATTCCGACTGTGCATAAAATTTTTCTCGTGCGTAATCCTCTCGAACAAAGGATTTTACCACACGAATGCCCGCGATATTTTCCTGTACCGACTCATTCATGCGGTCATATTTCTTAAAAATCCGTTTGAAAATCGGAAACACATGCCATGCGATGCCGAGCAGTGCGCCGCCGATAATCGGAATCATCACCAGAAAAATCAGCGAGATGCGCACACTTATGGACATGCCCATGATGACCGAGAAAATCAGCATAAGCGGCGTTCTGACTGCCACACGGATAATCATTTGATAGGCATTTTGTACATTGGTGACGTCCGTGGTCATACGCGTCACCAAGGAAGACGTGGAAAATGTATCAATATCCGCGAAGGAAAAATCTTGAATTTTGAAGAACAAATCCTGCCGCAGATTTTTTGCAAAGCCGCACGACGCAGTTGCCGCATATTTGCCGGCTAGTGCACCGCACAGCAGCGACAGCATTGCCATGCATGCCAGCGCAATGCCATACTTGATGATCGGTGCCATGCTGTTGCCTGTCATATTGTCAATCATGCCCGCCATGACGAGCGGAAGCAGACATTCCAGAACCACTTCCATCGCGACAAACAGCGGAGACAGCAAGGATTCCCGCTTATACTGTCGGATGCTACCCATTAACATTTTTATCATGAATGCAATCTCCTTTCTATATCGTTCTTTTGATTACAAAATTTGACTCAATCGGCTGAGCAAATGCATGAGCTGTTCACGCTCTTGCTGTCCCAGCGCTTGTTCCAAATGCTGTTCTGTTTTTTTGCGCTCCATTTCCAAACTTTCGCGCGTCTGCTGTGCTTTTTCTGTCACGCAAACGATTTTGTTTCTCCGATTGTTCTCATCCACATGCGAAGTCACAAATCCGGATTTTTCCAGGCGCGATACCAAGCCGACGATTGTCGGGTGAGACACATCCAAGTAGATTTCAATTTCTTTCTGCGTCGCACTGCCGCCGCATGCCTGCACAAAGCTCAGCACGTGCACTTGCGAATAGGTCAGCCCATGTTTGCGAAACACGGCGTCTGCGTTCGCCCGCATCTTGTCACTGATCTGCTTGATGAGATAACCCAAATCATCCGCGTGCAAACCGCAATCACTCATTACTTCGCCTCCTAACTGTAGTATGCTACACATTTTAGCACGGTAAATTTTAATTGTCAATAGATTGTTTCGTATGAGTATTAAAACCCCCGCTGTACTCCAGCGGGGGTTGCAATCAAATGATTTCCGGCAAAATCGAAGTGCCGATTGTATTTTCCGGCATGGTAAGGTCAAAATTGTCCAAAACAGATGCGCCGATTACGGCGAACGTGGGCTTTTCTTCCAGTCTTCTCCCCTCCTGCATAGATGGAGAATATGCGAGAAACGGCACGCGCTCCCGCGTATGATCCGTACCGGTGTGCGTCGGGTCATTTCCATGATCCGCAGTCAAAATCAGCAAATCTTCCTTGCGCAGCAATGGCAGCAGCTCGCCCAATTTCTTGTCAAACCGTTCTATTTCCTGCGCATAGCCAACGGGATTTCTCCGATGTCCCCACAGTGCGTCAAAATCTACAAGATTGACAAAGCACAAACCTGTAAAGTCGCGCTGTGTCATCGCAATGGTTTGCTCCATACCGTGCACGGAGCTTTTGGACTTCTGCGCTTCGGTGATGCCTTCTCCAACGAAAATATCGTTGATTTTTCCGATGGAAATCACATCAAATCCGGCATCCTTCAGGACATTGAGCGCTGTGCGTCCGGTGGGCTTGACGGCATAATCGTGCCGATTGCTTGTGCGTACAAACTCGCCGCGCTTTTTGCCGACATACGGACGCGCAATGACACGTCCAACTTTCCACTCGTCACGCATCGTGATTTTTCGTGCAATCTCACAGCAGCGATACAGCTCCTGCAAATCAAAGGTCTCCTCATTGCCGCAGATTTGCAGCACAGAATCCGCAGAGGTATACACAATCATATGCCCTGTGGCAATTTATT
>OLOX01003481.1_pt1 | contig 11792 bp, 7 predicted proteins | sample 1672091 | NCBI WGS metagenome assembly OLOX01 (sample SAMEA3136644, study PRJEB25190) | human gut metagenome | reverse complement strand
AAGCTGCCGGATTTCGGCAGCTCCAGAGAATATGCAGTTTCGGAAATAACCCCGTACATGTTCGCGGTATATCACGATTCTGCCCTGTCCTTTTGCCTGAGAGTTTCGGCCCGGAATGCGAGCCTTGCACCTTCGGCACCCGATCAAACGGGATTCTCCAGAGTGTCCTCCACTTTCAGTTTTCGAAAATCCTGAAAGCTTCTATGGAATTCGAGTGTTACCTTACCATAGTTTCGCCGTACTGTCAACAAAAAGTTTTTCTATCGCGGACATTTTTCTTTATATCAAAAACTCTCTGCCAAAAACAGCAGAGAGTTTTCGTTTATTTCGCTGCCATGGCGATCTGCTCGGGCGTGATGGGAAGCTCGCGAAACCGCTTGCCGATGGCGTTGTACACCGCGTCGGCGATCGCCGGGAGCGGCGTGTTGATGACGACCTCGCCGATCGACTTGGCGCCAAACGGACCCGTCGGCTCGTAGCTCGGCTCAAAGGCCACGCGAATGCTGCCGATATCCAGGCGCGTGGGCAGCTTATAGCTCATAAAGTTGCCGGTGCGCAGGCGGCCGCGGTCGTCATGCTCGACGATCTCGTAGAGCGCGTGACCGATGCCCTGGGCAATGCCGCCCTCGGCCTGGACGCGCGCGAGCGCCTCATTGATCACGGTGCCGCAGTCCACAGCCGCCGCATAGTCCACCACGGTCACCTTGCCGGTGGCCTTGTCGACCTCGACCTCGGCAATGCCGGCCATAAACGGCGGAGGCGAAACGGGCAGGCAGGCAGAGGCATGTGAGGTGAGCGCGTCGCCGCCCGCGATGTTCTTAACGCACAGGTTGGCAAAGTCGCGCAGCGTGAGGTAGCGGTTCTGCTCGCGCGCGGCACGCTCGTCGGACAGGCGCACGTACTGGCCATCGAAGACCACATCGGCGGAGTCCACATCCCACATCTGGGCGGCCTTGGCGCAAATCTTCTCGCGCAGCTCGGTCGCGGCGTTCTTGGCTGCCAGACCCGTCACGTACGTGCCCGAGCTCGCGTACGAGCCGGCGTCGAACGGCGACACGTCGGTGTCCACGCCGCGCACCACGATCAGCGAACTCTCCACACCCAACTCCTCGGCGGCAATCTGCGCCAGAATCGTGTCGACGCCCATGCCGTTATCGGTGGCGCCGGTGCCGATGGTAATGAAACCGTCCTCTTCCAAGCGCATGTCGATGCCGGCGATATCCACGTTGGAAATGCCCGAGCCCTGCATGGTGAGCGCGCAGCCCAGAGCACGCACGCGGTCGCCCAGGTCGACGGCCAGCGGCTTGTCGCGCCAGCCGATCATGTCCATCGCGCGCAGCAGGCAGCGGTCGAGCGCGCAGGCGTTGAGCTTCTCGTTGTAGTACTGCGGCATGACCTCGCCCTCGCGCACGATGTTCTTAAGGCGCAGGTCGGCGGGATCCATGTGCAGCATGTCGGCGAGCTCGTTGACGGCGCTCTCCACGGCAAACTGGCCCTGGGTGGCACCGTAACCGCGATACGCGCCGCCACGGTTGGTATTGGTGTAGACGGCGTCCCAGCTAAAGCGGCTCGCCTTCACATGGTTGTAGATGGGCAGGCTCTTGTGACCCGAAAGACCGATCGTCGTGGTGGCATGCTCGCCATAGGCCCCGGCGTTGGACAGCGTGTGCAGATCGATGGCCGTGATGGTGCCGTCGTTCATGGCGCCCAGCTTAACGGTCATCTGCATCTGGTGGCGCGAGTTGCCCGCGGTGATGGTCTCCTCGCGGGTGTAGCAGCAGTAGCTCGGACGGCCGGTCTGCTGGGTAACGAATGCCACGAAGATCTCGCAGCAGCCCGTCTGCTTGGAGCCAAAGCCGCCACCGATACGCGGCTTGATGACCTGCACCTGCGACTGCGGGATGTCGAGCGACTGCGCGACCATGCGGCGCACGTGGAAGGGCACCTGCGTAGAGGTGGTCACCGAAATGCGGCCGAACGCGTCGGTCGTCGCGAAGGCACGGAAGGTCTCCATGGGCGCGGTCTGCGTGGCCTGGCTGGTGTAGGTGCGGGTGAAGACGATGTCGCTCTGGGCGAAGGCCTCATCAAGATCGCCAAAATCGCTGGTACCGCTGCAGACCAGGTTGCGCGGAACGTCGCCGCCCTGCGGGAACATAAAGGTCACGTCGCCCTCGGGGTGGACCACGATGTCGTTATCGAGCGCCTGGGTAAAGTCGAGCAGGGGCTCGAGCACCTCATAGTCGACCTTGATGAGCTTGAGCGCCTTGTCGGCGGCCTCCTCGGTCTCGGCGGCGACGATCGCCACCTCCTCGTTTTGGTAACGGACGAGGTTCTCGAGAATCAGGCGGTCGTAGGGACTCGGCTGCGGATAGCTCTGACCGGCAATGGTAAAGCGGCGCTTGGGCACGTCCTCGTAGGTGTAAACGCCCACGACGCCCGGCACCTTCAGGGCGCGCGAGGTGTCGATGGAACGGATCTTGGCACGGGCATAGGGGCTGCGCTTGAGTTTGATGATGAGCGCGCCGGCGGGCACCATGTCGCCCGTGTAGACGGGACGACCCTCGAGCAGAGCCTTCGAATCCTTCTTGGGCTGCTTGTGAGTGATCTGCTTGTACGCGACACCATCGGAGCTGGTGTTATTGACCGGCAGCTCGGGCATCTCGAAACCCACCTGCACGCCGGACTCGTTGAGAAAACGGACGATGGCGCGCAGCTGGCTCTCGTAGCCGCTGCAACGGCAGAGGTTGCCGGCGAGCTGGCGCGAGAGCTCCTCGCGCGTGGCGACGAGGCTTGGGTCCTCCTTGGCGGCGCGGGCAAGCGCCAGCACGTTCATGATGAGGCCGGGGGCGCAAAAACCGCACTGCTCGGCGCCTTCGGCAGCCATCGCACGGGCCAGAGCCTCGGACTCGGCCTTAAGGCCCTCAAGCGTGGTGATGGTGCGACCCTCAACACGGGCCGCGGGAACCGAGCAGCTCAGCACCGGGTCGCCGTCGAGCCACACCGTGCACAGGCCACAGTTGGTGGTTTCGCAGGCACAGCGCACCGACGCGCAGCCTTGCTCGCGCAGCAGCGCAAAGAGCATGGTGTCGGGGGCAATCTGAACCTTGACCTTGCGGCCGTTGAGCGTAAAGGAAAGATCGATGAGTTTGGCAGCCATTAGCGCACCTCGCTAGAATCGACGCCGGGCACGCGGCGGCAAGAATACTCGTCCGTGGCGAACTTGGGAATCTGCACGGTCTCGAGCTCGTGGGCAAGCGCGGCCGAAAGCTCGATGCCGGCGGCACGACGCACAGCCTGGACGGCAAGCGGGGCCGAGATGCGGCGGCGGTAGTCGGCCGAGCCCCACAGGTTGGTGCCATAGCCCAGGGCACGCACGGATGCGGCAAGGGCACGAAGCTCATCCTCGGAAGGCTGCTCGTTCACGACGCCGCACGCCTCGCCCTGCAGCAGGGTCGCGCGCAGCGGACGGGCGCCCACAGTGACATGCCAGCTGTTGTCCCACCAGGCGGCGGTGACGTTTAAGGAGGGGAAGTCGGTCGCGGCCTTGCGCACGGCCTCGTAGCTCGCGCGATAGTCGTGCTTGACGACCACCACATGCTCGATCACGTCGCGCACGTAGCCCATGTCCACGAACTCGGCGAGCGGCACGCGGCCGGCGCCCGTCAGCTCAACATAGGAATCGAGCGCCAAAAAGGCCGAGAGAACGTCCGAGAAGCCAAAGCGGCCGTAGATGCTGCCGCCCACCGTGGCGGTGTTGCGCAGCTGGACGCCAACGATATCGTGGACGGCGAACTCAAAGACATTGTTGACAAGCGCGTTGAGCCCGGCATGACGCTCGAGCTGGCGCAGGGTGCACATGGCGCCGATGCGAAACTCGGTCTCGGTCTCCTCGATCTGATCGAGTCCGCAGGCCGTAAGGTCAATCGCCGTCGCCACACGACGCGAACCCAGGCGCATCCAGATGCCGCCGCCCACAATCTTGTTGTTGCGGTTTTTCTGCAAGAGCTCATAGGCTTCGGCCGCGTTTCCAACACGGACGTAGGTACCGAACTTGAGCACGTTCTCCCCCATCTCTTCACTTGTCCAGTACCTTTAAGTGTACCAAACGAGGGGCCGCACACCGTTTTAGGACAAAATCCTCCCTCCCATCCATAACTTGCGGTGATATACGGACTGATTAGTCGTTCTGGAACGCAAAACAGTCCGTATATCACCGCAAGTTATGAGGAGTCCTCCGGGATAGAAAAAGGCTCCCAGCCAGATAGCTGGGAGCCTCATTACATGCTATGTCAGGTAGGGTTTAGCAGACGCCCTGGGCGAGCATGGCATCGGCGACCTTCAGGAAGCCGGCGATGTTTGCGCCCATGACGAAATTGCCCTCCTCGCCGTACTCCTTGGCGGTGTCGTCCACGTTGTGGAACATGCCGCGCATGAGCTGCTCAAGCTTGCCGTCGACCTCCTCGAAGGTCCAGGACAGGTGCTCGGCGTTCTGGCTCATCTCAAGGCCGGACACGAGCACGCCGCCGGCGTTGGCAGCCTTACCGGGCATAAAGGCGACGCCGTTCTCCTGGAAGTAGGTCGTAGCCTCGATGGTCGTGGGCATGTTCGCGCCCTCGCCGACCACCTTGCAGCCGTTGGCGACGAGCGCCTGGGCATCCTCGAGCAGCAGCGTGTTCTCGCGAGCGCAGGGCAGCGCGATGTCGCAGGGCAGCTGCCACACGCCGCGGCCGTCGCCCTCGTGCCACGTGGCATTGGGCTTCTCGTCGACGTACATAGCGAGCGTAACGCCCTTGTCATGGCCGGAGCGCTTCTTGTTGTAGACGTGCTCGAGCACGGTGTAGTCGATGCCATCGGGATCCTCGACCCAGCCGTGGGTGTCGGAGCAGGCGAGCACCTTGCCGCCGAGCTGGGCGACCTTCTGGACCGCGTAGATGGCGACGTTACCGGAGCCGTGAACGACGACGTTCTTGCCCTCGAAGGAGTCGCCGCGGCTCTTGAGGTACTCGTCCACAAAGTAGGCCAGGCCGTAGCCGGTGGCCTCGGTACGGGCGAGAGAGCCGCCGAAGGGGATGCCCTTACCGGTCAGCACGCCGGTGTACTCGTTCTTCAGGCGCTTGTACTGGCCAAACAGGTAGCCGACCTCACGGCCGCCAACGCCAATATCACCGGCGGGCACGTCGGTGTCGGGGCCGATGTGGCGGTACAGCTCGGTCATAAAGCTCTGGCAGAAACGCATGACCTCGGCATCAGACTTGCCGTGGGGGTCAAAGTCAGCGCCGCCTTTGCCGCCGCCCATGGGCAGGCCGGTCAGGCTGTTCTTGAAGCACTGCTCAAAGCCCAGGAACTTCAGGATAGACAGGTTGACAGAGGGATGGAAACGCAGGCCGCCTTTGTAGGGACCGATGGCAGAGTTGAACTGCACACGGTAGCCGCGGTTGACCTGGACCTTGCCAGCGTCATCGACCCAGGGCACACGGAACATGATGATGCGCTCGGGCTCGACAAGGCGCTCGATCAGGCCGGCCTTCTCGTACTCGGGGTGGGCAGCCACAACGGGCTCCAGGCTCTCGAGGACTTCCTCAACAGCCTGCAGGAATTCTTTCTGTTCGGGGTTACGCTTAGCCAGGTCGTCATAGACGCGCTGGAGATACGGATTGGTAAATGCCATAGTGGTAACACTCCTTTATATAATTCTTTCACCGAGTTTATAGTAGCACCATGTGCATAATTTTGCAAGGTTTTTGCAGGCATTTTTAAAAATTTGTTTGCAGCAGATGCCCGTGTGTTTAACACAGAACGACATACTTTATTTTCTTAATCCCACATCTGCACAGGAGTATAATTTTCGCCGCCGTTCCAAAATTCCTGCGGATCGATGAAGCCGTAATCGCAGCGGTCGTTATGCGTATTGCTGTGGGGTTTATACCCTACCATCCAACGGCCGTCGTTGGTCTGGGCCATCAGGCTTACGCCCATGTACATGCCGTCCCGGTACTGGGTCTGGGTCATAGTGTGCATCTCGCCGGTATCCAGGTCGATCAAATAATTGATCTCGCCATTGCCGGTATAATCCTGGGCCCAGATCCAGCCGCGTTCCTCGCTGCCAAATATCGGCATAAAGCCATTGTCCGTGGAGGGCAGATACAGGTTCATGGGCAGCGTATCGATCAGCACCGTGTGCTGGTGGTCTTTGCTGTAGCAGCTCAGGCTGTAGCTGGTGCCGTACTCGCTGCGTTCCTGGGGGTTATCCTGCACATAGACGCGGTCCTTGTACATTTTCACATAGATCGTACTACCGTCAAGGCGTTCCGTCTCGCAGATCTTTTCCCGCTGCATGGTCGCGGGGTCCAGCCAGACAAGCTCGCTCCGAGCGTTCTGCAGGGCGGCATTATAGGCTTCGCGGTCGTTATAGTCCGGCAGCGGGGCATCCGTCAGCAGGCGCGAAGTCAAAAAGCGGTGGCCGTTCACGCCCAGCACCTGTTCGCCCAGATTCAGCGGGAGGGCGCTCCATTCGCCGGTGGTCAGGTCCAGCCGAAGGATGCGGCTGCGGTTTGCGTCAGAATATTCTTTCGCATACAGCGCATTCTCATCGCAGTAAGCAAAGTAACCGCCGCCCAGCAGGGATGGGTCAAAGGTCAGCACCGTTTCGCGGGCGGTCAGATCGTCGTTCAGCTTTTCGATGCTGGAGGGGCGGCTGCTCAGCTCATAGTTATGGCGGCAGTAGTCGATGTAGGCTTCCTCATCGGCAAAATTTTTCACATTGCCCTGCTCGAAATCATCCCGGCACGCTTTTTCCACCTGCTCCCAGGGGGAAGTATCATCCAGCCCCGCGTAAGACAGGTAGATGCCGCTTGGCATCACCAGCACGTCGGTGCGTGCCCAATCCTCCAGCCAGGCGGGACAGGCGGCATTGTCATGGGTGCAGCCGGGCACATTGCACAGCACGGTTTGCTGGGCGGTGGCGTAGTCGGTCTTCAGCAGCAGGGCGTGCATGCTTTCCTGGTCATTTTCATCATCCAGCCGTGCAATCTCATAATAGGCGTCGCCGGTGTTCCAGCCCCAGTAGCCGCCGCAGGTGTTGGGGACCTCGCTCAGGTTGCCCACAGTAAATCCGACCGGCTGGGCAGCAGTTTCTTCGGTCTCCGTCGTAGTCATCTCGGCGGTCTCGGCGGTCTCGGCGGCAGGCAGTGCATCCGCCGGGGCGGCGGCACAGCCGGTCAGGGCCAGGGCGGCCAGCAAAAAGCTCCACATTTTACGCATCGGGGTTTGCCTCCTTTTCCAAGTTCGTTGTGTCATCCTGCATGCGCAGCGGCAGGTTCGCCTCGGCGCACAGCGAAAGTTCAATGCTGACATACCAGCGGTCCGACGTAGCGCCGCTGTAGGTAAAGTAATCATTGACGGTGTAGGCGCCCGACGCAGCGGCCACCAGCGCCTGTCCGTTCAGGCTGTAGATGGCCCGGGGGTAGGTCAGATCCTCCCGCCGGGTCCAATCCCCCAGGCTGGTCAGCCCGGCCTGGTCGGCAAAGGCGCGCAAGGCGGCTTCCTTGGGCAGAGACTCCGGGTCGTGGGCGGCGGCAGAATCCGCCGGGGTGGACAGCCAAAAAGAATACACCTGCCCGGTGCGGCTGTCCATTTTCAGGGTCATCAGGGTGGTGGGCACGCCGTTTTGCACAGCAAACCGCTTAAAGGTCACAAGGCCCAGGCTGTCGACGCTGTAATAGGGCACGGTCAGGCTGTATTGCCTCTCATCGTAGGTCGTCAGGGTGGTCTCCTCGGTGCTGTACCAATCGGCGGCATAGTCGGCCCACGCCTGAGAGATCGCCCCGGCATCGGCCAGGCTTTGCAGGGCAGTGTTCACGGTATCCACATAGTCCCAGCCGTTTGTCATATCGGTCAGGTCGTTGGCCTGATTGTTGTAGTAGATCAACGGCTTGCGCTCCTGCCCGGTATCGCCGGGCTGGAAGGTGTATTTGCTTTGGGTCAGCTGCCGGGCGCTGAGCTGCCGCAGCAGGTAGTAGTCGTCCGCCGTGGGGGTGGGTGCCGTGTAGGGGTCGGCCACGGCCTGGCTGTGCCCCAGGCTGGCGGCATCCACTACCGAGAGGAACACCGCCGGGGCGGCGGCGCAGACCAGCACCACCACTGCGCAGAGGGCCGCCGCAAGGCGGGGGTTCTTCCACAGTTTCATGGCTGCACCTCCTTGGGCAGGGTAACGGTAACGGCGGTGCCCACGCCCACCTGGCTGCTGATTTGCAGCGTCCCGCCATGCACGGCGGCAATGCGCTGGCAAAGGGCCAGGCCCATGCCGCTGCCGCCCTGCTTGCGGGCGCGGGATTTATCCACCATGTAAAACGGCTCGGTCACGCGGGCCAGCTTATCCGCCGGGATGCCGCAGCCGTGGTCCTGCACGGTCAGCGCCACGGTGTCCCCGGCATCGGCCAGCAGCACCGTGACGGGCATTCCTGCCGGGCTGGCCTTGGCGGCATTTTGCACCAGGTTGCACAGCAGGTCCAGCAGCAAGTCCGCATCGCCGTGCACCACAGCCCCGCCCTGGGGCGTCAGCAGCGGCACCTGGGGGCAGGCCATCCGCAGCCGCGGCCACAGGTCGGTCAGGTCCACAGGGGCAAGCTCCAGCCGTTCATCGCTCAACGAAAGCAGCGACAGCAGCTTGTAGCTCAGCGCCTCCAGGCGGCGGCTCTCGTGGTAGATGGCCCCGGCGGCCTCGTGCTGCTCGGCGGGGTCGATCTGCAAGGTGCGCAGCATATCGGCGTAGCCGATGATCGAGGTCATCGGCGTCTTCAGCTCGTGGGCGAACGCGCCCATAAAGTCCTCCCGCCGCTGGACATCCTCCTGCAGATCCGCGATCTTTTCCTGCACAGCATCGGCCATTTTGTCAAAGCTCTGGCTGACGTTTTCCAGCTCGTCGCCGGTATGCAGGGCGGTGCGGCGGTCGTAGTCGCCGCCTGCGATCTCCGCGCTGGCGGCCTGCAAAATTTGCAGCGGGCGGGTCATCTGGCGGGCCAGCAGTGCTGTGACCAGGGCAGCCGCCGCCAGCACCACAGCCTCCAGCCCCAAAAAGCGCCGCACCGCCGCGTTGCGGGATGTATACAGCGCGGTCAGGTCGTAGGCCGTCACAATGCGGTAGCCGCCCTGCAGCTCGCTGGCAAACAGGGCGTAGGTACCCCCGCCGGACCGCACCGTCGTCATGGTGCCGTCCGCCAGCGGGGCGTTTACGTCTACCGGGATGTTGCTGCTGACCAGCTCCTCCCCCTGCCACAGGGCGGCAGGCTGCTGGTGCAGGGCCAGCCGCGCGGCCGCCACGGCGCCGTCCATCTCCAGCCCGCGGCGCTGGCGGTCCAGCAGGTCGGTCTGCACGTCGGTGCAGATCTGGCTGTGCAGGGCGGCGTCGGCGGTTAGAACGGTACGGCGCTGCACGGCAAAATCGCTGTACAGCAGCCAGCACCCGCCCAGCCCAAAGGACGCACTAAGCACCAGCACCAGCAGGCAGATCATCTTGTGGGCAAATTTCATCGTGTACCTCCCGGCCCCGCAGTGGGGCGGTCGTCGGGCCTCATTCTTGCTTTAACCGGTAGCCGATCTGGTAAACGGTCTCGATCTTATCGCCCCAGTTCAGCTTTTTGCGCAATCTGGTAATATAGGTATCCACCGCGCGGGTGGTCTCGGCGTCACCGCCCCAGGCGCGCTCCATCAGGGTATCGCGGTAAATGGCCGCCCCGCGGTTGCGCATCAGCTGCTCCAGCAGGGCAAACTCCCGCGGGGTCAGCTCCACGGGCTGGCCCCGCTGCAAAACCATGTGGGCGGCGCTGTCCAGCGTCACATCAAAGGCCTGCAGCTGGTGGCCGCCCTTGCCGGCGCGGCGCAGCACCATCTCCATACGGGCCATCAGCTCGTCCATGGCAAAGGGTTTTACAATGTAATCATCCGCACCCAGCCGCAGGCCCAGCACGCGGTCCTTCACGGCGGCCTTGGCGGTCAAAAATATCACGGGCACACCCTGGGGGCGCAGGTAATCCAGCAGGGCGTAGCCGTCCAGGCCGGGCAGCATGATATCCAGCAGGGCCAGGTCGTAGTCGTTTTTCTCGATCAGATCGGCGGCGGTCAGGCCGTCGGGCGCTAGGGTGCATACGTACCCGGCGCGGGTCAGGTTCATTTCCAGCAGGCGGGCGATGGGCCGCTCGTCCTCAGCGATCAGCACTTTTGTCATGTTTATCCCCTTTCCACCCCCAGTGTAGCGGGCAGTTGTGTACGACTTGTTACAATTCGGCTTTTTCCCTTTATTTTACCATGTTTTGTGTGCTATAATGAACAATATTCCAAAAAAAGGAGCGTTATTTCTATGTCCGTTCAGCAAAAGGCGGGTGTGGTGCTGCCGGCGGCGTGTGCCGTGGCGGCCAGCTTTGACCCTGCCCTGGCGCGCAGCGTGGGCGCGGCGCAGGGGCAGGCGGAGGTCGACCCCAACATCAAGCGCAGCCCGCTGTGCGGCCGCAATTTTGCCATGTTCAGTGAGGACCCGCACCTGACCGCCGCGCTGGCGGCAGCGGTTGTGGGCGGCGCGCAAAATGCCGTGGTGGGGCCGCTGCTGTGCTGCAGCCAGGTCACCGACGCCCTGGACCGCCGCGTAGATGAGCGCACACTGCAGGAGATCTACCTGCCGCCCGCCGCAGCGTCCCTGCAGGCCGGGCCGCAGGGGGTGCGGTACGGCAGCGGCACGCTGAACGGCGTACCCCTGGCCGAGGCCGCCGCCGCGCTTTTGCCGCAGCCTGCCGCCAAAACCAACGATACACCGTCTACCGCACCCACCCACGCGCTGGCGGTGCAGCTGGCCGCGCAGTGCGGCGTGCTGGTGCAGAATTTGGGCGCACTGCCGCTCAGAGCCGGGCAGCGGGTGGCGTACATCGGCGCGTTTGCCGAGACCCCGCGCTATTATGGCGAGGGTCAGCCCAGCCCCGCGGCCATCGGTGCGCTGAACACCGCGCTGCTGAAGGGCCGCCGCGTGGGATATGTGAAGGGCTTTCCCGCCAACAGGGACGAGCGGGACGAGGGCGAATTCCTGCGGGCGGTATCGGCGGCGGTGCACGCCGATGTAGCCGTAGTGTTTGCGGGCCTGCCGGAAAGTTTCGTCAGCCCCGATGCCGACCGCCGCACCCTGCGCCTGCCGGACTGCCAGAACAACCTGATCGCCCGCATTGCGGCGGTGCAGAAAAACACCGTGGTGGTGCTGCACGCCGGCGCACCTGTGGAGTGCCCGTGGGCGGGGGATGTTTCGGCGGTGCTATGTATGTATTTGTCGGGCGAGGGCGTGGGCGAAGCCACCGACGCCCTGCTGTGGGGGGACGCCAACCCCAGCGGCCGCCTGCCCGAGACCTGGCCCCTGCGGCTGGAGGACACGCCTTGCTACCTGGACTACCCCGGCGACGGCCGCACGGCCGACTACCGCGAGGGCGTGTATGTGGGCTACCGCTGGTACGACGCCCGCCGCATGCCGGTGCTTTGGCCCTTTGGCCACGGCATGGGCTACACCGGCTTTGTGTACCGCAATGCCCGGTTAAGCGCTAACACGCTGGCCGAGGGCGGCGAGGTAAAAGTATGTGTCACCGTGAAAAACAGCGGCGCCGTGCGCGGGGCCGAGGTGGTGCAGCTTTATATTAGTGACGAGACCGGCGCCCCCATTGCGGGCGGCCGGGTGCCGCAGGTTTTGCGGGGTTTCAGCAAGGTATGGCTGGACCCCGGCGAGGAGCGGGACGTGAAAAGCGGGCTGCCGGCGGCGGGATTCG
>OLOX01003479.1_pt1 | contig 11797 bp, 13 predicted proteins | sample 1672091 | NCBI WGS metagenome assembly OLOX01 (sample SAMEA3136644, study PRJEB25190) | human gut metagenome | reverse complement strand
CGGCTTCCCAGCGCAGGAATTTTGTGCATGGGATTCTTTACGCCGTAATTTTCATCCGCATATTCCAGTGTAGAACGAATGAACAGAGCGTATTCTCTCATACTCTTTCTGGTCATAGGTTTTGCAATGGTTTCCACATCAAAAGCATCGTCCACTTTACAACCCAGCGCAATCGCCACCTGTTCTGCTGTTTTAATATCGACCACTTCGCTGCGAAATGCTTTTTCTATGGTTTTTGCGCCGCAATCGCATCTCTTAGCCAGCTTCGGGCAAGATTCCTTTTTCATCTCCAGACCACGCTGATTGATAACAGCATGGGTGCGGCATCGTGCGCCGCCAATTTCGATCTGTTCCAGAACCCAATCACAATCCACCTTTTTGATGGAATCAACGGACTTCTGTGCAAACTCAGGGAATTGCTGAATCTTCCGAAGGTAGTTTTCCTTGCCCCTCGTTGTGTTCGCCTTATTACGATGGCTGTCATAATCGCCCTCTAAGCGAGCAGAAGGAGCAAGTCTTGCCTTTTTGGATTCTATGTACTCCTGCGCCACTACCGCAAAGGTCTTTCCTGCGTTGCCGGCTTCTTTATCGGCCTTTTCCTGTTCCCGCCGTTCAAATTCGGCAGCGGCAACTTTCGCAGCAGCGTTGCGCGCACGAGCATTTTTCAGTTCGGTAGGGTCAAAATCAAACCGACCATAGCGGCGTTCGATTTTGCCGTTCACCAGAACATTTGCGATGAGCTTATAATAACGAGGCTTCTTTTTGGGTTCTCGCAATTCAAACGATGCCATATATTTACCTTCCTTTCTGTGTGGTGGTTATCTCTGTCACGATGAGTATAGCAGTTCGGGCGGTTAATTTTTAGGATGTCGCAGTTTATGCCCGCATCCTTGACAAATCACAAAGTTGTCGTTCCCCCGTTGAAATACTCAGCCATCTTGCCAAGGTTGATATACCATTTGATGCCTGACTGGAACGCCATGCCCGGCACTTCCCGGCAAAGGCGGCGGATGTAATATTCAGGCAAGCCCATACGCTGACTTGCCTGCTTGATGCTGACGATCTGCGGCAAGACGACTGCTTCGCTCTGGATCTCCGGCGATACCATCACTTTTTCATTCATCGGCATTCCTCCTGTCCCATTCATTGATTTCCAAACTGTTCATCAGGGCTTCTTCGATCCGGCGCATTTCATGCCGTGTAGTCTGTCCTAAGAAACGCTGTATGCGGCTTTTGTCTATCGTGAATATCTGTTCCAGCTGAACCACAGACGGCTTCTCAAAGGCTGTATTGTGGGCTATCAGAACGTGCGTGGGCTGGTATTTCTTTTTCTCGGTGCGGGAAGTCACTGTCGCCACAATAAGGGTAGGCGCATAGCGGTTTCCTACGTCGTTTTGCAGAACCACCACAGGGCGGGTGCCGCCCTGCTCGGAGCCTATGTAGGGGTCGAGGTTGGCAAGGTACACGTCGCCCCTGCGGTAAATCCAGTTTTCCTTCATGCGGTATCTCCGTTCCTTTCTTTCGTTTCTTTCGATATTCCTCAAAGCGAGAAAGCAGGTCATGTCCGGATATCTCTCGCTGTTGTATCTGTCCTGTGCGTTCATATTGCGTCTCCTTGTCTTTTGTCATTGTGGTTTTTCGGGTATGTACGCTCTCAATTTGTCCTCGACGCCCAGAGAGCAGGGAGAGCATCAGACGGCGGTGTGCTGCACCGCTCCATAGGAATCGAACCTCCCCGCCTTCATTGTGGCCGGGCCGCGAATTACGGAAGTATCATTGTCCCCAACACCTGTCGTCGCCTCCACCGGGAGCAGCCCGGCTTTTATCGTGTAAGTTGTATCGCTCGCTCATTCCTGAGGTCGTGGCGCACTCACGAAAGCGGCTCAGGGGTTCAGCCCATAGCGTTGGGAATGTGCCTGATGCCTGGATATTCAGTTTTCAAGGTTCGCTGAGCCTTGCGGCTCTGAGAAAACTGAATCTCCGTATCCCTTGCGGTGAGATTTGTCCTCTCACCTTTCAATGGACATTTTTTTGAGGAATTTTAACCATCAGGAAAAATATATTTTTGCCTTTCCTCGGATGGCGCGAATCTGCTTGTTGACCATAGGGACGCTGATGCCGTGCTCCGCAGCATACGCAGTCTGGCTTTTCCCCTCGATGAGGCATTCCCGAAAGATCGAACGCTGGCTGTCCGTCAGCGTTTTGCAGAATGCGTCTGTGAGTTCTGCCGTGAGCACCTCGGAGTCGATGCGCTGCCGCGTATCCCACAGCCATGCAGCCTCGTCCATGCTTCCGCCGTCGCGGATGGCGTCAAGGCTCAGAATCGGCCCGATGGTCTGCTGTTTTGCATACTCCCGGCGCATCTGCTTTTCCTGACTGAGCAGCAGCCGCATCACCTCAAGGCTGACCTCCGTTTCCTCGCCGGTGGCCTTGATTCTGGCGAAATATCTCTTTCTTCCGTTTTCCTCGATTGCCCAAAGGTCGTAATCGAACTCCTTTAATGTTTTCATGCCGTGATCTCCTTTGAATTTTTGAATTTGGGTGAAATCAAAAATTCGGAGCTCACGGGTAGCGACAGATGTATTGTTCAAAGCGGCGTTTCATGGAAAAAGTCCTTTCCCGAGCCAAGCCGGGAAAGGACTTTCAACGCCGTACAAAGAAATCGGGCAGCAAAAAAGCGCCGTCAAAGCAGACCGAACCCATTTACCGGTTCAGTCTGACTTTGTACGGCGCTTGGCAGTCTCCTCAGAACGAATCTGATTCTCTCCGCTTGCTCGATTAAAAGTCGGTTTTTGTATTCAGTTTATCGTTTCTGCCTCGGTTTTCCTGAAAGCAGGCGGCAGACGGCCTGTTTCGCCTTCATCCTGCGGAAGCAGCCCAGATTGATGGGATACTCCGACTTGCATTTTCGGCAGTAGACCATTTTGTGTCCCGTTGCGTCGGAGAACACCTTCTCTACCAGAAAACTGCAAAAGGGGCAGTGGATCTCCCGTAGTGTCAGCGCGGCGGATTGCCTGCGGGAATCGGACAGCCTGCGTGACACATCCGGCGAGAGTTTACGGGGAGCGTTTGCTTTTCTCATCCTGCGCCACCGTCCTGTCCCAGCCCCATTTCCTCCGTGATGTACTCCGAAAGCGGGCGGTAACACAGACAGCCCAGCTCCCGCAGCCGAATAAGAAAGGCGGAGAAGGACACGCCCATTGTATTTGCCATTTGCCTAATAAGGCGCTTGTCCGTCAATTTCAGAATGCTGTCTCCGAACACGGGAATGCAAGAAGAACATCCATGCGAGATCATTACGTTGTGAACCATGAAGCGGGGCATCAAGAGAGCTGCGCCCATGCGGTCGATCTGCGTTTCCCGGAAGCTGAACAGGTTTTTGAAGTCCTCTTGAGAGTAGATGCGTTCGTTATCAAACTCTCTGTGGAAAGCAGCAGAGGGAACCGCCCTGTCCATGATGTAGTGGGCGCACTCGTGGCTGATGGTGAAGCGCCGCCTGCCGCTTTCGTGCTCCCGCCGCAGACAGCGCTCGATCACGATTGTACCTCTTGGGTAAATGCGGTTTTTGATTTCTCCGTTCTCATACACGCAAAGCGGGGTTGAACCATCCGCAATGAAGCCAATCTTGTCGCTGTCCTCCTCGGCAAAGCTGCGGTACAGCAGGGGCAGCTTCAGAAAGTCCGTAACGAACCCCTCGATGTCCACGCAGCAGGTGCGCTCCGCTTCCTTCCCAAGATATTGGCGGATCAAGCCCTCGCCCAATTCGTCGAGTTCCTCATAGGAAAAAATCCTCATGTCTCACAAACACCTCCTATGGGGAGCGGTCAACATACCAGCGCCGACCCTCCCGATACAAATACTTTACCGCGCGACCGATTTTGACGGTGTAGCGGACGCCTTCAAACTCATCGTGAGAAGCAGTACAGGTATGAAGCACCTTTGTCACCTCCCACTGTCTGCCGTCATGCCAGCGGATGAGAAGCGGGCGGATCACGCCGTCCGTATCCACCTCCGCGCTGACGGACACATATTTTTTCTGCATGGGCAATACCTCCGTCAAAGGGCTTTGATCACATGGGTGGCTACGCCCTGTACCCGAAGCCCGGACACATAGATATCCTCCATGTCTTTGTTCTCCGGGTGGAGGTAATAGCTCTGCCGGTCATCGTCATATAAGAGCCGCTTCAGCGTGTTCTTGTCCTCGTCGGTGAGGGCAACGACGATCTCCCCGACCTGGGCGGTGTGCTGTTGCCGGATGATAACAAGGTCGCCATCGTCAATCTACGCCCCCGTCATGGAGCTGCCGGAGGCACGGAGGGCGTAGAAGTCCCCCTTGCCGAAGAAGGACACGGACAGGGGCAGGTATTCCTCCACTTGGGCTTCCTTTTCCTCCGGCGAGCCGCAGGGGATGGAACCGACAATGGCGGCGGGGCTCACCGCCGGATTCATCCGCCGGATCTTCGGCGTGGAAAGTGCGCCGTTTTCGTAGAAAACCATATCCTTCTCCGCCATTGCCACAAGGTATCTGTGTGCGGAGGAAACCGCGATCTTCATGGCTCCGGCAATCTCCCGGACGGTGGGGGTAGAAGAATACCGCTCGAAGTAGCTTTCGATGTACTCCCGGATGCGGAGCATAAGCTCCTCACTCTTGCTTCTCATATTGTACTTATCTCCTATCTGGAACAATAGTTCCTGATAGCTCTATTATACACAAAACGAGCAGAAAATCAAGAGGGAAAATGAGAAGGTGTGCAATCAGATGCACACCTTCGGGGGAAAATCTTCATTTTTTAACCTGACCGATGGATATGCTGGGCGTTTCATCGGCTGATTACCGTTCGCTGAAGTTCTCCAGCATCCTTTGAAAGCCGTCTACGGCTTCCTGCGGCGCAGTGATCCTCATCTTCCCGCCGGAGGCGAATACCCAGCCGTAGAAATTGCTGCTGAGATTGACGGTTGTCTCCACGCCGAAATGGTTCTCGTCCACGATCTGCGTGGGAACATCCTCCCCGAAGCGGTCGATGATGCTGTTCATGAGGGTGTTTTCGCACAGCAGCGTGATACAGCAGGTCTTGCCGTTGAGCATGGAAAACTCCTGCGTGAAGAATTCCGATACGTCAAAGCCCTTTGGCTTTTTTACAGCGGTTTCATCCGTAACCTCCATTTGAACGATGCGGTCAACGCGGAACTTTGCGACCTGCTGCCGGTAATCGTGGAAACCGACGAGATAGTATGTATCGTTATTCCAAAGCAGGGCATACGGGGAAACGAAGTATATCCGTCTGTCGTGCCGGTGGACGCGCTCCTTGGCGGGGGAATAATCAAAGTAGCGGAAGGCGATTTTCCTTCGCTCTGCAATGGCGGTCTGGATGCGGTCTACGCTGATGTAGACGCTCTCGTTGACAGCTTTTACGCGGCTGTCGATGTACAGATGCCTTTCCAGCAGCGCGGCGTCTCCGGGAGCGACAAAGGTCGTCAGCCGTTTGACCAGCTCCTTGCTTTTTCCCGGCGTGATGAACCGCGCAGACTGCACCGCATCGATGAGGAGCTTAACCTCCGGGGCTTCAAAGTGCCGAGTTGCCACATGGTAGAGGTTCTGCACTCTGCGTTCTTTGACGATATCCACGCCGAACTCCACAAGCTGTTCAATGTCGCTGCGGAGCGTGCGCGGGTCGGCGGTGATACCGTGTTCCTTCAAATGGGCGGAGATGTCCGCAAGGGAGACCGGGTGCGCTTCGTCCGTGGTCTCCCAAAAGTATTTGAACAGGATGAGCGTGCGGTTTCTGAGAGCCATACATACCTCCGTTTTGTAATTTGTCATATCTTCTACATATCTTTGGATATCCAGTAAACCTGCTCTTTGATATTTTCTCACACAATCGAAATAGAGTGTCATCGCAGTTCGACTTTTGAAAACATCTCATATTTATTTAATATCACAATGATAAAAAAGATTATTCGCTTATATTAAATAACAATCTTGTATTACTATTCATTGCATTTAACCAAAAGCTGTTCTTGAAACAGGTGCTGGCGTTATGCGAGACGGACTTATGCATATAATATATTTATGCAGTATATACAAATGGTGTTGATTTTATATGTAAATTTATGTATAATATGCGCAACAAGCGAGGCGCAAAACTAACATTTTCTTCGTGTAAGTTATGCCTTTGCGGTTAAATCTATAGAAAGGAGAACGCGTGTTATGAAGGTGAAATTACTTCCTTTGCTGTTAGCCGTTATAATTTGCTTTGTAGCTTTTGCTCCTGTGGCAATGGCTGCAACGGATTATTGTCAACGACTCGTTAACGGCAACCAATGCGGGAAAACGCTATATTGGTATTACACTGGGCGCAGCATATCCTATGATGCTTCCCACAAATATGGTGGTTTTCTTGGAATTGGGCAACAGACATGTAATTATGAGTACTACTATAAGTACTACGATTACAAATGTTCCAGTGGACATGTAGAAAAGACCAGCACGTCAAGGATTGAGACTGGCCATGACTGTGGCAAATAGTCAATCTGGTTGGTATGGTGGTACATTGTTTACGACAGAAACGATTTTTAAGAGGAATGCCAAGGAGTTTTGTTCAACTCGGTTAACAAAAGTTCCTTGGCATTTCTTTGCCTCTAACACGATTACTGTTTAATTGTACTGTTACATTTTTAGGAATGCCGTGTCGTTCCTTTGGATGTTTTCACTTGTTTTCCTTGTTGTTTTTCTCTTGTTCATGATTGCAATGCCATTGCAGAGAAATTATAACCTTCTCTGCCGCCAATTGTTATACGGGATTATAATACACCATGGTAAAAACGGTGAGTGGGCGAAACGGAAAGAAGGCAACCAAACACAAGCCTCGTCCACCCGTTCTTATATACTGATTCTCCCATCGCTGATTTCGATCTTTCTTCCGCACAGATCGGCGTACCGCTGCTCATGCGTTACCAAAAGCACGGTGTTGCCACGGCGGTTGACGGCGAGCAGCAGCTCCATGATCTCGTCCGCCGCCTTCTTATCGAGATTTCCGGTGGGCTCGTCGGCAAGGAGGATCACCGGGTCGTTGATCAGGGCGCGGGCGATTGCCACGCGCTGTCTCTGTCCGCCGGACAACTCACTCGGCAGATGCTTCAGGCGGTTCTCGATGCCCAAAAAGCCCGCCAACTCCCGCAGCTTCGTCTTGTCCGGCTTTTTGCCGTCCAGCAGCAGCGGCATGATGATGTTCTCCTCCGCCGTCAGAATGGGAATCAGGTTGAAGTCCTGAAAGATATAGCCGAGCTTCCGTCTGCGTATTCCGGAAAGCGTCTCGTCATCGGATGAGCAGATGTCCACACCGCCTACCTCCACGCTGCCGGAGGTGGGATGCTCAATACCGCCGATCAGGTTCAGAAGGGTGGTCTTGCCGGAGCCGGACTGCCCCACGATAGCGACCATTTCACCCGGCGCAACGGTGAAGCTGACGTGATCCACGGCGTAGATATCCTCGTCGCCCTGCCGGAACACCTTGGTCAGATTTTTTACTGCAACTGCATTCATCAGGAAATCTCCTTTCTGCACGGTCATAGCGGACGTAATACGCGCTTGAGTGAGCGGTGTACGGGATGCCAGTAGGTAAACAGCAGCAGCGCCGCCAGAGCCGCATATACTGTGAGCATTCCGCCGTCAAGGTGAAGCGGGGCTTTCTGCCATACGCACAGCAGCGCCGTCAGCGGAAGGCTGATCAGAAACGGCGCGGCAACGGCAGCGGCGGCTGAAATCCCGTCCTGCCGGATATAGGAGCGGTACAGCGTCCGCTTTGACGCGCCCAGCCTGTGAAGGGAGCGGATCAGCGGGCGGCTGCCCTCGATGTAGTCGCAGAGCCGGACATAGAGGATCAGCAGGATGAGCAGGAACAGCGCCGCAAAGATGTACCCCAGCAACAGATACACGCCGGAGGACATCTCCCGCAGGAAATCCGACCCAGATTGGCGGTTGGTGACAGCATACTCCGCGCCTGCAAAGCGCGCCCGCAGGGCGGTCTCCACCTGCGCGTTCATGGCAGGATCGGTCAGGGCGATCTCGATGCCGGTTGCCGGCTCTGAGGCGATGATGTCCGCATACAGTTCATCGCTCACATAGATATCCAGAGCCCATGCGGACGGCTTCGTGTCCGTCAGCGCAGCCACCGTCAGCACGGTCACATCCTCCGGTGCGGGCTGCTTGATACCCCCGTTTACATCGTAATACGTTTCCGACCGGCAAAGCCGCAGTACATCCCCGACGCCGCGTTCCGCTTTGCGGCTGACGGCGATCTCATACCTGGAAAGGGACTGCTCCGCCGCGCCAAGACCGCTGTACGGTCGAATGCGCAGCGGCGTCTCCACCTCCTCCGGGGACTCCGGCAGCAGGATGTAACCGTCCGGCTCATATATGGGGCGCGTCTGCTTCACACCCACCAGAGAGGAAACATACGCCATATCCTCAGCCGAAAAGCCTTCTCCGTCATAGGAGGAGCGGGAAACCTTCAACTCCCATTCCTCCTCCGCGCCCGTGACCTGCAAGGCAACAGTGAGGATGTTGAACAGAAGCAGAAAAACTGCCATGACGGGAACGGAAACGGCAAGACAGGAACGGAGGCTGCGGTTCGTGCGGCTGTGCCACAGACCGCAGAGGGTTGCCGCCGGGGTGAAACGCCGTCTGAGGGGCTTTCGTCCGCGCTTGACCTTCGGCATGTTTTCCACATCGTTCAGCAGCGCCCGCGCAGGCTCGCGGCTGTATCGGTGCAGGGTCATGCCCAGCGACAGCCCCAGTGTAACGAAGAAAACCGCCAGATGGAGCAAAATATTCATCGGCTCCACATGAAAGATCAGCCACGCAAGGCTGTCGTGGCGAATCTCAAGAAACGCCGTGAACAGCGCTTTCAGCGATACAACGGAAATAACCACGGCGCAGGCCGCCGCCAGCAGGAACACCGCCGCAAGCTCTGCGGCAAACAGGGCGCTGATCTGGTGCCGGCTGGCTCCGCAGGCGCGGAGCGTCCCAACGTCAAAGGAAAAGCGCTTCAGGTGACTTTTGTAAGCGGAACGCAGCACCGATACCGAGAGCAGAATGACCAGCATATTGACGAGCAGAAGGATTCGCTGCCCCGAAAGATGGGACGGATCGGTGGATATCCCGTGGGCATATTCATAGCTGAACGCCGTCGGGAGCAGGGCTTCGTTTCCAGACGCTTCCATGCGCTTGCGGATCTCGTTTTCATAAACGGTCACGCTCTCCGAATTTCTCCATTCCTCGTCCGACAGAATATGCAGATAGATGGTGCCGTCACGATAAACGGGCGCGGACAGTCCGCGGATACCCTCAAAATATGGTACATCCGCTTCCGTTGCGTTTCCAATGTGATAGGTTTCACCCGCAGAGCGGGCAAGAAGATATTGCCGCGTGCCCCAGGCGTTGCTGTCCCGATAGATGCAGATCAGCAGCGGCAGCAGAAACGCGCAGGTCAGTACCGCAAACAGCACTACATGACGGCGGGGACTGCGCGTGAATGAGCGTTTCATATAGAGCAGATAAGACATGAACAAGCCTCCTGTTCAACATGGTTTTATAAAAAGCTGACAGGGCAGCGACCTTGCTGCGCAAAACCACTGCCCTGTGTATATGGCCTGTGGGCATTGCGGTATCAATCGCGCCTACGGGTCAAAATGCGGAGATGTAAACTATCCTTGTTTTATTTTCTTTCTTGCATCCTTTGTACGCCGATCGGATGGTTTCTCTGTGTTTTTTGGGATCAGCCACATATTCCCAATGCGGGAAACGCCGGGGATGCGATTTTCTCCGCATAGTTTTTGGACTCTGCGATCCGAGACACCCCACTTTTTCGCAGCTTCCGGGCAGGACATATATTCCATTCCGCAATCAACTCCCTTTTGAATTTTATTATATACGAGTACACGAACAAAAGCAAGGCTGGATCTGTAAATATTTTGAGAATTACTTGCGCGTTTGAACTCGAAGCGAAACACTATTTCTTTATACACATCCGTTCAATAATTTGCTGATCGCTTACAATGATAGGAGGTTAGGACGTGAAGGAGTTGCAGCTTACTGATGCAGCAAAAATATATTTGCATATAATGCATATTTATACGGTTGCGATGTTGACAGATATTGCCACAATTGTGTACAATAATGGCGCGAAAAGGACAGGCTCTTCGCTGAATACAGATATTACTTGACTATGCAGAACTGTTCTTCGCATACTGTTTTCCAAATTAGGATAGCGCATAAATATACATTTGGCAGTTATGCGCAGTATCCTTCGTAACTCAGAACGGAAGCCGTCATGAACTCGGCAGAGGACGCGGCTGCGCAGCAACACCATCTATGAATTTGCAGCTCAGTTTACTAACGCAAGTTATATGGTTGCAAACAGATATAGCTTCAACCCAACACCTAACAACCAAAAGAATGGAACACCAAAGGAGAAAAAACATGAACACCAACTAGACAAAAACAAACATGATCAGCAAATACACTATCGCGGTAAATGAGAAGAAAAGTGGAGCCGTTAGAAGTCGGTGCCTTTCGATACATACACGCAATTTCGCAAGGCAAATTACAATAGCGTTGGTCGAGGACACCCATCCTCTTTGAGCCGCCCCCTCTGCTCCGTAGAGATGTGTTGTCCTAAGTCATTCTATAACCTCTTGAGAAGGAGGCTAAACTATCAAATACATTTTTGAAAGGAGTTTCTTTATGAAACGAAAGCTGAAGGCGCTTGCCGCTATCTTGCTGGTACTCGTCATGCTTGGCTCGGCTATGCCAATGCAGCTGGCCGCCGAGGCCATGACACCTCCCACTACCCGTTATGCAACACCGGACGGGTACAACGACCATGATTATCAGAAAATGGTTGCGTTCTTTGAACAGACGGACGAAAACGGTGTTAGAAACGGCGAGAAGCTGAGTGAGGATTATGATCCTACGGATCCCGAAACTTGGTGGGAGTATGATGGTGATTATTGCCGAGGGATCGTCGAATGGACAACTGTTGCCGGCGAGTACCGCCTTTATAATATTTTCTTTGGCGGTATTGGCAATGATGCTCTCCCATTAGAATTGGTTGGTTTCCTCGATGTTAGCGGGTGCACCGCACTCGCAGAAGTGCGCTGCTGGTCATGGGGCGATATCCAACTGACCGGGCTTGATGTCAGCGGATGTGCGGCGCTTGAAGTGTTGGATTGCGACGGAAACGAATTGACAGAACTTGATGTCAGCGGATGTGCGGCACTTGAAGCGTTGGCTTGTAGATACAATTGGCTGACGGAGCTCGATGTCAGCGGTTGTACAGCACTTACGGGCTTGAATTGCTCCGGGAATCAGCTTACGGAACTTGATGTCAGTGCGAATACAGGACTGTATGGCCTGTATTGCTCCGAGAATCAGCTTACGGAGCTTGACATCAGCACGAATACAGAACTTGTACGGCTGGATTGCTCCTGGAATCAGCTTACGGAGCTTGATGTCAGTGCAAATGCAGCACTTGAAGATCTGGATTGCTACGAGAATCAGCTTACGGAACTTGATGTCAGTGCAAATACTGGACTGCGTACATTGTTTTGCTCCGGGAATCAGCTTACGGAACTTGATGTCAGTGCAAATACTGGACTGCGTACATTGTTTTGCTCCGGGAATCAGCTTACGGAACTTGATGTCAGTGCAAATACTGGACTGCGTACATTGTTTTGCTCCGGGAATCAGCTTACGGAACTTGATGTCAGTGCAAATACTGGACTGCGTACATTGTTT
>OLOX01003473.1_pt1 | contig 11813 bp, 10 predicted proteins | sample 1672091 | NCBI WGS metagenome assembly OLOX01 (sample SAMEA3136644, study PRJEB25190) | human gut metagenome | reverse complement strand
AATGCACCGGAAATAAAATAAATTTCTGCGCTGTGTATTGGCAGTAACTATGAAGAAATCAACTTGTTGGCACACTATAGCAAGCCTCTTAATTAATACATATTGATTCAGCTTATCAGAGTGTGAAATCTTGCGTCAGATATCCTTGTCTTCCGCATTGCGAGAACCAGCTCGGAAACATATTGTATTTGAGGTGCATTTGCAGGTGTCTTAGAGATTCTTAGTTTTCAGGAAATCTGCGTTATGAGAAGAAAAGCCCCTTGTCTGAGCGATAGCGAGTAATTCCGGGCTTTTCTTCTCATGGTTTTAGCAGATTTTCTGAAGACTTAGAAGCTCTTAGGCACCGAAACCGCACCTCAAATACAATATGTTTCTGAGCGTCCCTCTAAACATACATAACGAATAGACAAAAACAACAATATAATAACATTAACTGTACTTGACATTTATTTGAAAACCTATTATAATTCTACCTAGTTACACATTGATTTGGTAGCACGTTACCGCACTAAAGTAAAATATAAAATAATAACAAAAAGAATCACAACATAACCAAGAGGAGGACCACCCATGCAGCGTATTTTCCACACCCCTGAAGGTGTAAGAGACATCTACAACGGCGAATGCAGCCAGAAAAGAAAGGTACAGGAGAAAATCCATCGCGTCTTCCACCAGTATGGCTATGAAGACATAGAAACCCCGACATTCGAATACTTTGAAGTATTCAGCCGCGAAGTAGGAACCATCCCATCCAAAGAACTTTATAAATTCTTTGACAGAGAAGGCAATACCCTGGTACTCAGACCTGACTTCACCCCGTCTGTATCCAGAGCCTGTGCAACCTACTTTTCCCCGGACAAAGAACCTGTAAGCCTCTGCTACACAGGAAACACATTTATTAATAACACCAGCTACAGAGGACATCTCAAAGAAACCACACAGATGGGAGTAGAACGGATCGGTGATGAATCCGCAGATGCAGATGCAGAACTTCTTGCCATGACAGTGGAATGCCTTCTGGCAGCAGGTCTTACAGAATTTCAGGTCAGTGTCGGACAGGTAGATTACTTCAAATCCTTATTAAAAGAAGCCGAACTCGGTCCGGAAGCAGAAGAACGTCTTCGTGTTTTGATCTCGCAGAAAAATTCTTTCGGAGTAGAAGAGTTTGTAGAAGAACAGAAACTCAAAGACAGTATGCAGAAAGCCTTTACTGAAATCCCACAGATGTTTGGTTCAGAAGAAGTCTTAAAGAAAGCCAGAAGTCTGACAAACAACGCCTGCGCACTGGAGGCAGTTTCCAGACTGGAAGAAATCTATGAGATTATGAAAAACTACGGATATGAAAAGTATATCTCTTTCGATTTTGGAATGCTTAGTAAATATCAGTACTATACAGGTATCATTTTCCAGGCATATACTTACGGAACCGGTGAACCTATGATCAAGGGAGGCCGTTACAATGGCCTGATGAAACACTTTGGCAAACCTGCGGCATCTATCGGATTTGCCCTTGAAGTAGATAACCTTCTTCTTGCACTTTCCAGCCAGAAACTGATCTCTGAGAAAGAGGAGAAGCCGGAAGTAATCGAATACGAGCCACAGAACCGTACAGAAGCCATTAAAGAGGCACAGAAACTTCGTGCAGAGGGCAGATGTGTGGCATTACGTTTGAAAAAGGAGGCCAGATAAGCCATGAGATACCTGACAGTTGCCCTGACAAAAGGCAGACTTGCCAACAAAACAATGGAGATGTTTGAGAAAGCAGGAATCACCTGCGAAGAGATGAAAGATAAAGATTCCCGTAAACTGATCTTTACCAATGAAGAACTGAAGATGAAATTCTTCCTTGCAAAAGGGCCGGATGTTCCTACCTATGTGGAGTACGGTGCCGCAGATATCGGCATTGTCGGCAGGGATACTATTCTGGAAGAAAACAGGAATGTCTATGAGGTTCTGGATTTGGGCTTCGGCAAATGCCGGATGTGCGTCTGTGGTCCGGAAAGTGCCAGAGAACTTCTGCATAATAATCAGCTGATCAGGGTTGCAACCAAATACCCTAATATCGCCAAAGATTATTTCTACAACCAGAAACATCAGACTGTAGAGCTGATCAAACTGAACGGTTCTATTGAGCTTGCTCCTATTGTAGGGCTTTCCGAGGTGATCGTGGACATTGTGGAGACCGGAAGCACCCTTCGTGAGAACGGCCTGAAGGTTCTGGAGGAGGTTTGCCCTCTTTCTGCCAGAATGGTAGTGAACCAGGTAAGCATGAAAATGGAAAATGAGCGGATCAGCAAGCTGATCGAAGAGCTGAGAGAAGTGATTTAAAGAAAAAAGTCGCAGGCCAGCGATATGATCATATTGGAAAGTCAGTTACAGACAGAAAGAGAGACGAAGTAAAATGCGTACAGTAAGATTAACAAAGGAATCTACAAAAGATATTCTGGAAAATCTGTTAAAAAGAAGCCCAAACAATTATGGCAAATTTGAAGCAGCTGTTGCAGACATTCTTGCCAATGTGAAGGAAAAAGGAGACGAAGCCCTGTTCTCCTATACAAAGGAATTTGATAAGGTAGAGGTTACCGCAGACACCATCCGTGTAACCGAAGCGGAAATCCAGGAGGCCTATGAGGCAGTGGACGCTTCCTTACTGGAAGTCATCCGCAAGGCTCTTGTAAACATCCGCAGCTACCACGAGAAACAGCGCCAGAACAGCTGGTTTACAAGCACAACAGATGGAACTATGCTTGGACAGAAAGTAACACCGTTAAATCGTGTGGGTGTCTATGTACCCGGTGGAAAAGCAGTTTATCCGTCTTCTGTACTGATGAATATTGTACCTGCGAAAGTGGCAGGAGTTCCGCATATTGTTATGACAACACCGCCCGGAAAGGATGGCAAAGTATGCGCTTCCACACTGGTAGCAGCCAAAGAAGCAGGAGCAGATGAGATTTATAAGGTGGGTGGTGCACAGGCGATCGGTGCCCTTGCTTTCGGAACAGAGAGTATTCCGAAGGTAGACAAGATCGTAGGTCCCGGAAACATTTTCGTAGCTCTTGCAAAGAAAGCAGTATATGGCTATGTAAGCATTGATTCCATTGCAGGACCGAGTGAGATCCTTGTTCTTGCAGATGAGACAGCTAATCCGCATTTTGTGGCAGCTGACCTTCTTTCCCAGGCAGAGCATGATGAACTGGCATGTGCTATCCTGATCACTACAAGTGAAGAATTTGCGAAGAAAGTAGATGAAGAAGTAAAAGGTTTCGTGGAGGTTCTTTCCAGAAAAGAAATCATTCAGAAGTCTCTTGATAACTTTGGATACATTCTGATTGCAGAGGATATGGACGAGGCGATTGAGGCAGCCAATGAAATCGCTCCGGAACATATGGAGATCGTGACAGCCAATCCCTTTGAAGATATGATGAAAGTGAAGAATGCAGGTGCGATCTTTATCGGAGAGTACAGTTCCGAGCCACTGGGAGATTATTTTGCAGGTCCGAACCATGTACTTCCTACAAACGGAACAGCCAAATTTTTCTCAGCTCTTTCCGTAGATGATTTCATCAAGAAATCAAGTATTGTATATTACTCAAAATCCGCACTGCGTAATATACACAAAGATATCATTCAGTTTGCAACTTCTGAGCAGCTTACTGCACATGCAAATTCTATTGCAGTTCGTTTTGAGGATGAAGATGAAGAATAATGGTAAGGCTTTGAATCTGAAATCTGCTATAATGTAAACTGTAGTTTGCGCATTAAAACAATGGATTCAGAGTGTTTGAAAATAAGTAAGACAGAGAGGACTTAACCATGGCAAGAGAAGCCTCAGTAGAAAGAAATACAAAAGAAACAGAAATCAAATTAAAAATAAATCTGGATGGAACCGGATATTCTGATATTGAGACAGGTGTGGGATTTTTTAACCATATGCTGGATGGATTTACCCGTCATGGGCTCTTTGATCTCAGTGTCAGAGTCCATGGTGATCTTCAGGTGGATGACCATCACACCATCGAGGATACAGGAATTGTTCTGGGAACTGCATTAAAAGAAGCAATTGGTGACAAAAAGGGGATTAAGCGCTATGGAAGCTGCATCCTTCCCATGGATGAATCCCTGGTGCTCTGTGCGATCGATCTGTCCGGAAGACCTTACTTTGTATGGGATGCAGAGTTTACCACAGACAGGATCGGTGACATGTCCACGGAAATGGTAAAAGAGTTCTTCTATGCCATTTCCTATGCCTGTGGCATGAATCTTCATATCAGGGTTCTGGCAGGTGGGAATAATCACCATGTAGCAGAAGCAATGTTCAAAAGTTTTGCCAAAGCACTGGACGCAGCCACATCCTATGATCCAAGGATCACAGATGTTCTGTCTACCAAGGGCAGTTTGTAAAATTTGAAAATTTACGAAATGATTTATGGCAATCAATAAATTAGATGGAGACAGAAAATGGAAAATACAGTGAATTTAAAAAGCAGCATCGCATGGTCTGATTTTAAATTAAACAGTGATGGAATGGTACCTGTTATAGCCCAGGATTATCAGACAAACGAAGTGCTGATGCTGGCGTATATGAATGAAGAAGCATTTAATACCACTCTTGAAACAGGTAAAATGACTTACTGGAGCAGAAGCCGCAATGAACTCTGGACGAAGGGACTCACATCCGGACATCTCCAGTTTGTAAAATCCCTTACACTGGATTGTGACAATGATACGATCCTTGCTAAAGTAGAGCAGATCGGTGCAGCCTGCCATACCGGAAACAGAACCTGTTTTTTCAAAGCCCTGACAGAAGTGTAATGAATAACGCGATAATATACATACAAGCCAAAATTCCATTGCCGCAGGCAATCTGGAATGAATTTTGGCTACGTTACTGTGAACGGAGTGAACAGTAACACTAATGCCAAACATTAAAGGAAAATATACACGAATTGTATTGACATTTTTGTTAAAATGTGATAAAAAAAGAATATCCGAATTGAATATGTGCAATGTTATAACGCAAAGGTTGCATCGTACTTGATGTGCAAAAGAGAATCCGGTGAGAATCCGGAGCGATACCGTCACTGTGTATGGGAGCTGCTTTTCAGAAACCACTGGGAAACTGGGAAGGGAGAAACAGCGATGATCGAAGTCAGGAGAACTGCCTTGGCGTAGAATTTAAGGTCTGCGGTATACAGAACCTGTATTCTCATAACGATACATAGCTCTTTTATTAAATGAATCAGACAGAATCGAAATTACAGATATATCTGGTACATATAAACCATGTATTTATGGGAAAGCGGTAGCTGCAGAATATGCAGTTGCCTTTTTTGTGCATACAATTGTCCGGAAATACGAGAAATAAAAGAGGAAAAACGAAATGAAAAGAAAATCCATGTTAGCCTTATTACTGGCAGTATCCATGACCTGTTCCATGACAGCAGCAACAGGTACAGTTGCTTTTGCATCTGATGATGCAGCAACAGAAGAGGCTGCAGATGACACAGAAGCAGCTGCAGACGATGCAGATGCAGCAGATACAGAGGAAGCATCTGATGATACAACAGAAGCTTCTGATGATGATCAGAAAGCCGCAGACGAAGTTGGTGCCCTGATCGATAAGATTTATGTTCAGGAAAGAACAGACACAACTGACGAAGACTGCAAAGCTGCAAAAGAAGCATGGGATAAACTGACAGATGCTCAGAAGGAGCTGGTAGAAGGCGAAGAAGCAAGCCCAGAGTATTTCGGACGTGACACAGGTGATGCTTCCAAAGATGATCCACGTAATCAGGACGAGATCGGTGAGAACGAACTTCTTGTAGTAAGTTTTGGTACATCCTTCAATGACAGCCGTGCAGAGGATATCAAAGGAATCGAAGATAAACTTGCAGAAGCATATCCGGATTGGTCTGTAAGACGTGCATTCACAGCACAGATTATTATCAACCATGTAGAAGCAAGAGATGATGAAACAATTGATAATATGCAGCAGGCACTTGACCGTGCAGTAGACAACGGTGTTAAGAACCTTGTTGTACAGCCTACACATCTGATGCATGGTGCAGAATATGATGAGATGGTAGAAGCTATCGACGAATACAAAGATAAATTCGAATCTGTAGCAATTGCAGAGCCAATGCTTGGTGAAGTAGGCGATGACGCTACAGTAATCAACGATGACAAGAAAGCAGTTGCTCAGGCAATTACAGATGCAGCTTGCCAGGAAGCAGGATTCGATGATATGCAGGCAGCAGCAGATGCTGGTACAGCATTTGTATTCATGGGACATGGTACATCCCATACAGCTAACGTAACCTATGACCAGATGCAGACACAGATGGATGATCTTGGATTCACAAACGCTTTCATCGGAACTGTAGAGGGAGAACCGGAAGACACAGCATGTGACAAGGTTATCGAGAAAGTAAAAGAAGCAGGATTCAAGAATGTAATCCTTCGTCCTCTGATGGTTGTTGCCGGAGACCACGCTAACAATGATATGGCTGGTGATGATGCAGATTCCTGGAAATCTCAGTTTGAGGCATCCGGTGATTTCGACAGTGTTGACTGTCAGATCGCAGGTCTTGGAAGAATCGCAGCAGTAGAAGATCTGTATGTGGCTCATACAAAAGCAGCAATTGATTCTCTTGGAGCATCTGACGATGCAGCAGCAGAAGATACTGATGCCAAAGCAACAGATGACAGTGCAGACGATGCACAGGCAGACGATGCACAGGCAGATGACGCAGCTGAGACAACAGCTGATACTGCAGAGGCTGACGCTGAATAAAAAATATTGTTCAAACAAGATAAACTGCCCGGAGAACTTGCAAAAGTTTCCGGGCAGATATATTATATGATAAGAAAAAAAGAAGTCATAGCAATTCCATAAAATACTGCAAACAGTTCGCACGTTTCTGTTCATTCCGTTCACAGTAACGTGCGCACATCTGAGAAAGATCCAGAGGAACTGTCTTAATTGCATTATTTTCTGGAATTACTATAATATATTTGCCATCACCTGTTCAAAAGCCTGTTGCTCTGCAGCAGATGGGTTGAACAGCACGATAGAAAAAACTATAAAAAATATGAAGATAAGGGAGAAGAAATAATCATGAAGAAACGTTCATTTACATTATTAATGTCAGCACTTACTATTTCAGCTACTCTGATCGGTACAAGCCCGGTTGCTGCAAAGACAGATACTGATACGGCAACAGAAGAAACCACTGATAAAGAAGAAACAACTGCAAAAGATGCTGATTCAGAAAACACAGATAATAAAGAAACAGATGCATCCAAGAGTGATACATTAGAGGATGGCACCTACACAGCAGAATTTGATACAGACAGCGGAATGTTCCATGTAAATGAAGCAAACGATGGAAAAGGAACCCTTACAGTAAAGGATGGCAAGATGACTATCCATGTAAGCCTTGCTTCTAAGAAAATTGTAAACCTTTTCGTCGGAAAGGCAGAAGATGCACAGAAAGACGGGGCAGAGGTTCTTGAGCCAACCACAGATACTGTTACATACAGCGATGGAATGAGTGAGGAAGTATATGGATTTGATATCCCGGTACCCGCAATTGATGAAGAATTCGATGTAGCTTTGATCGGAACAAAAGGAAAATGGTATGACCATAAGGTAAGTGTCAAAAATCCTGTAAAATCCGATGATACAGATGCAAAAAAAGATGATAAAGAAAATAAAGATGCAGATTCCAAAGCAGATGACACAGACAAAGATGCGAAAGACAGTAAGACAAGTGAAGGTAAGACTCTGGCAGATCTGAATCTTGAAGACGGCGATTATACCATGGATGTAACTCTCACAGGCGGTTCAGGAAGAGCAACCATTGATTCTCCTGCAGCCATTAATGTAGAAGGCGATAAAGCTACAGCAACTATCGTATGGAGCAGTCCGAACTATGATTATATGCTTGTGGATGGTGAGAAATATGAGCCGGTTAATAAAGACGGAAACTCCACTTTTGAAATCCCTGTCAGCGTATTTGATGCAGAGATGGAGGTAACAGCAGATACAGTAGCAATGAGTGAGCCTCACGAGATTGACTACACCTTAAATTTTGATTCCACAACTGCCAAAGAAGCAGAAAAAACAGCAAAATAATCACATACAAACAAAGAAACAATTATGAAGATGAAAAACATAATAAAGAAACAGCAAAAAACAATATTTATCGGTTTTATGTCAGTTGCATTATTTATTATCTGTATATGCACTGTCTGTACAGCATACGCAGCAGATAAAGACAATGCAAAAACTCCTGTGGATATCCCGGGACTTACCTATGACCACAGTATGGAACTTTCCTACGCAGAAGAATTCAGCGTAGACTATTACAATGATGGCTATGCTCTGATTACTATCGATCAGGAAGGACAGTTTCTTGTAGTTCCAGAGGGAAAAAAGGCTCCAAAGGGGCTTGAAAAAGATATCACAGTTATTCAACAACCGCTGAACAACATCTATCTGGTAGCAACCTCTGCCATGGATCTTTTCCGCGCAATTGACGGTATTGACAGCATTCGTCTTTCAGGAACTCAGGAGAATGGATGGTATATCCAGGAAGCAAAAGATGCCATGGAATCCGGAAAAATGATTTATGCAGGCAAGTACAATGCACCGGATTATGAACTGATCCTGGATGAAGGCTGTGGTCTTGCCATTGAATCAACTATGATCCATCATAATCCGGAGGTGGAAGAGAAACTGGAACAGTTTGGTATCCCGGTAATGGTAGAACGTTCCAGTTATGAGAGCCATCCTCTGGGAAGAACTGAATGGATGAAACTCTATGCTGTGCTTCTCGGAAAGGAAGATGTAGCTGAGAAGGCATTTAAGGAGCAGACAGACAAGCTTGACAAAGTTCTGACCTCTGATGATAAAGATACAGGTAAAACAGTAGCATTCTTTTACATTAATTCCACAGGTGCTGTCAATGTGCGAAAGAATGGTGATTATGTTTCAAACATGATCGAGCTTGCAGGCGGCAAATATGTTCCCGAAGATACAGGAGAAAGTGATAACGCTTTGTCTACCATGAATATGCAGATGGAAGAATTTTATGCCAAAGCAAAAGATGCGGACTATATCATCTATAACAGTACTATCGACGGTGAACTTTCTACTATTGATGAACTGCTGGCAAAAAGTAATCTTCTGGCAGATTTTAAGGCAGTGAAGGATGGAAATGTGTGGTGTACGGGTAAAAATCTTTTCCAGGAAACCACCGAGCTTGGAACTATGATTGAAGATATTCATACAATTCTTACTACAGATGATGATTCGCTGGATGAACTTGCATATATGCATAAGTTAAAATGATATTTGTAACTTTTCGGCACACTCGAATCCGCATCCTATGCGATTGGTATAGTTATTTACGAACGGCACTGAAATATGTTTGCGGGATTCTGCATAACTGCCAAAAGCAGGAAATATAAAAACAAAAGGAACAAAAAATATGGATGACAAAAAACGTACAGCCAGATACTGGATAGCATTTTTTATACTGGCGGTGTTTCTGATGATTTTATTTGTCTGGAATGTAAATGCCGGAAGCATTCATCTTTCAGTGGGTGAGATTCTGAATATTATTTTCAGACATCAAGGAGATGCGACTGCTTACAATATAATATGGGAAATCCGTCTTCCCAGGATTCTGTCAGTGATCATTCTTGGAGGAGCACTTTCTGTATCCGGATTTCTTCTTCAGACATTTTTTAATAACCCTATTGCAGGTCCCTTTGTACTTGGAATTTCTTCAGGAGCCAAGCTGGTAGTTGCACTTCTGATGATTTATTTTCTGAGCAGATCTATTTCCATGGGTTCTGCAGCCATGATCATTGCAGCATTTATCGGTTCTATGATTTCCATGGGATTCGTCCTGCTGGTTGCAAAAAAAGTCCACAACATGTCCATGTTGGTTATCAGCGGTGTCATGATCGGTTACATCTGTTCTGCAGTTACAGATTTCGTAGTTACCTTTGCGGATGACTCCAATATCGTCAATCTTCACAACTGGTCACTGGGAAGTTTTTCAGGAATGTCCTGGGGTAATGTGAAAGTAATGGCAATAGTAGTTCTGCTCACAATGGTGATCGTGTTCTTTATGTCTAAGCCTATCGGTGCCTATCAGCTGGGTGAAGTTTATGCCCAGAATATGGGAGTGAATATCAAGCTGTTCCGCATAGGACTGATTCTCTTATCCAGTATTCTGTCTGCCTGTGTGACAGCTTTTGCAGGACCAATTTCTTTTGTTGGCATTGCAGTGCCTCACATTGTAAAAAGCCTGCTGAAAACAGCCAGACCGCTCCTTGTGATCCCGGCCTGTTTTCTGGGAGGGGCAGTATTCTGTCTTTTCTGTGATCTGATCGCCAGAACCGTATTTGCACCTACAGAACTCAGTATCAGTTCCGTAACAGCAGTGTTTGGCGCACCGGTTGTAATCTATATCATGATCCGCAGACAGAAGAGAAATTGATATAAAAAGCAGGAGCAGAATACGTTATCCGGGCAGATTACTATAAGATGCAGCATAAAAAAGGAAAACAGGAAAAAATATGTCAGAGAAAATAGCAGATGTAATAAAGGAAACAGAAAATAACAAAGCAGACCGGCAGGAACAGTATTTTTTCCGTACGGATCAGCTGACTGTGGGATATGACGGAAAACCTCTTATCAGAGAAATCAATATTCAGCTGAAAAAGGGAGAAATCCTCACTCTCATCGGTCCTAACGGTGCCGGAAAATCCACTATTCTTAAAAGCATCACCAGACAGCTTGCCACGATCAGCGGTACTGTTTATCTGGATAAAGAGAAAATGGCAAAGATGACCAATAAAGAGGTCTCTCAGAAACTGGCAGTCGTGCTCACAGAGCGTATGCGTCCGGAACTGATGACCTGCGAAGACATTGTAGCCACAGGGCGTTATCCTTATACAGGAACTTTGGGAATACTCTCCGCAGAGGATAAGACAAAGGTAAAGAAATCAATGGAAACCGTCCATGCATGGGATTTAAAAGACAGGGATTTTACAGCCATCAGTGATGGTCAGAGACAACGAATCCTTCTTGCCCGGGCTATCTGTCAGGAGCCGGAGATCATTGTACTGGATGAGCCGACTTCTTTTCTGGATATCCGTCATAAGCTGGAACTTCTTACCATTTTGAAACAGATGGTGCTGGATCATCAGCTTACAGTGATCATGTCGCTGCATGAGTTGGATCTTGCACAGAAAATATCTGATAAAGTTATCTGTGTACATGGAGAATATATAGAAAAATATGGTGCTCCGGAAGAAATCTTTACTTCTGAGTATATTCGGAAGTTGTATGGAATTACCAGAGGAAGCTATAATGCTGCTTTTGGATGTGTGGAGATGGATCCGCCCAGAGGTGAACCTCAGGTGTTTGTAATTGGCGGTAATGGAAGCGGAATTCCGTATTATCGAAAACTGCAGAGACAGGGAATTCCATTTGCGGCAGGAGTGCTTCACACGAATGATGTAGACTGTCAGGTAGCCGGTGCACTTGCAGACCAGGTGATTACAGAGAAACCTTTCGAAAGTATTTCACAGGAATCTTATGATAAGGCTGTGAAATTGATGAAAAAATGTCAGAAAGTTATCTGTCCTCTGAAAGACTTCGGAACAGTGAATGCCGCAAACAGGGAACTGCTTCGCCTTGCGCGGGAGCTGGGAATACTGGCAGAGCTATAGGTTACTGTTCACTCCGTTCCCAGCAACACGCTTCGCGATGCGCGAATTTATGCTAATCGCAT
>OLOX01003471.1_pt1 | contig 11820 bp, 9 predicted proteins | sample 1672091 | NCBI WGS metagenome assembly OLOX01 (sample SAMEA3136644, study PRJEB25190) | human gut metagenome | reverse complement strand
GGATAAGACCATGGCTTACGATAGATGACATTGTTATAACATCCATGTTACCGCCGCTTAAGATTGAAACAATCTTCTTGTCCTTAACATCGATATGCTTAATTGCAGCAACTGTAAGAAGTCCTGAATTCTCTACTACCATCTTGTGATTCTCTACCATATCAAGGAATGCATCGATAAGCTCGTAATCCTCAACTGTAATTACCTCATCAAGATTCTCCTTAAGATATGGGAACAGCTTCTTACCAGGTGTCTGTACTGCAGTTCCGTCAGCTATAGTATTAACCGACTTAAGTGTTGTCACTGTATTCTTCTTAAGTGACTCCTGAAGACAGTTAGCTCCGGCAGGCTCTACACCTATTACCTTGATATGGGGATTAAGAAGCTTGGCAAGTGTTGAAACGCCTGTTGCAAGTCCGCCTCCGCCGACAGGTACAAGAATGTAATCTACTGTAGGAAGCTCCTTGATTATCTCCATTGCAATTGACCCCTGACCTGTTGCAACAGCAAGATCATCAAATGGATGGATAAATGTAAGTCCCTGCTCCTTAGCCATCTTAAGCGCATATTCGCAGGCCTCATCATATACATCTCCGTAAAGGACAACCTCTGCACCATAACTCTTCGTGCGGTTTACCTTGATAAGTGGTGTTGTTGTAGGCATTACGATAACTGCACGGCAGCCATATATCTTAGCAGCATATGCAACACCCTGTGCATGGTTGCCCGCTGATGCCGTTATAAGTCCCTTTGCGCGCTCTTCGTCTGTAAGCGTGCTTATCTTGTAATACGCTCCACGCACTTTATATGCACCTGTGTACTGCATGTTCTCCGGCTTAAGATATACCTTATTGCCGCTCTGCTTACTGAAATATTCGCTGTATACAAGATTAGTCTTAAGTGTTACCTCCTGTACTTTTTCAGCAGCTTCTTCAAATTTTTCAAGTGTTAATTTGTCCATACTGGCCTCCATTATTATTAATTAATCATCTTCCCCTTCAGGTACATCAAAGATGGCGTTGACATAATCTTCGGAATTAAACTTCTGCAGATCTTCAATATGCTCTCCCACGCCGATATATTTGACAGGCACGCCAAACTCAGTCTGTATCGCGATAGCTATACCTCCCTTGGCAGTTCCGTCCATCTTGGTAAGGATTATTCCCGTTATATCCATTACGTCTTTGAACTCACGCAGCTGTGATAATGCGTTCTGTCCCGTTGTTGCATCAAGGACGAGAAGATTTTCCCTGTAAGCATCAGCATACTCCCGTTCAATGACTCTGTCAATCTTACGGAGCTCTTCCATAAGATTCTTTTTATTGTGAAGACGTCCGGCAGTATCACACAGAAGGACATCCGCTTTTCTTGCCTTGGCTGCGGCAACCGCATCAAATATTACCGCTGCCGGGTCAGAACCCTCTGACTGTGCGATTATATCGCACTGACTTCTGTTAGCCCATTCTGTAAGCTGTTCGATGGCAGCGGCACGGAACGTATCGGCTGCCGCAAGAATAACCTTCCTGCCCTGTCCTCTCAAGTGTGCCGCAATCTTGCCGGCAGATGTTGTCTTACCGACTCCGTTAACACCGATAAGAATAATAATCGACTTGCGGTTTTCAAAATCATATGCGTTCTCACCAAGGTCCATCTTCTCTTTGATTGTATCAATAAGAAGCTGCTTGCAATCAGCCGGATTCTTCACTTTGTTCTCATGAACCTTCTCTTTGAGTTCCTCAAGTATCTCCTCTGTTGCACGGACACCTATATCGCCCATTATCATTGTCTCTTCAAGTTCTTCGTAGAAATCATCATCTATCGAAGAAAATCCTGAAAAAATTGCATCCATTCCTGATGTTATATGGTCTCTGGTCTTAGTAAGCCCTTCTTTTAATTTACTGAATAATCCCATACATGTCCTCATTTCTCATTTTACTGTTTTCTGTCAGAAGCATCCAGCTCATTCTCAATAAGGTCAACCGACACAAGTGTTGAAACACCTTTTTCCTGCATCGTTATACCATACAGCCTGTCAGCCGCTGCCATTGTACCACGTCTGTGAGTGATTACGATAAACTGTGTATGCTTTGTCAGCTTATGCAGATATGAAGCATATCTGTCTACATTAGAATCATCAAGTGCGGCCTCAATCTCATCGAGAAGGCAGAATGGCGACGGCTTGAGATTCTGTATTGCAAACAGAAGTGAGATAGCCGTAAGTGCTTTTTCACCACCGGAGAGCTGCATCATGTTCTGAAGCTTCTTTCCGGGTGGCTGTGAGATAATCACAATTCCTGCCTCAAGAATATCCTCTCCTTCAACAAGTTCTATCGTACCGCGTCCACCGCCAAACAGTTCCCTGAAGACTTTGTCGAACTCTGTCTTAATCTCTTCAAACTTAGCTTTAAACTGGATTCGCATTCCGTTATCAAGCTCATCTATTACAGTCATAAGACTCTGTTCTGCCTTAATGAGATCATCATGCTGTGTACTCAGGAAAGTATAACGCTCATTGACATCCTTATACTCTTCGATAGCATTTACATTGACATCACCAAGCGCACGTATCTGTGCCTTAACTGATGCAATTGTCTTCTTGATTGACGCGAGATCCGTCATCTCAGGGTCTCTCAGCTGTGAAGCCGAACCATATGTAATCTCATACTCAGACCACATGTAATCAACAAGTCCGTCTTTGGCAGCTTCAAGCTTTTCCTTAGCCGCATTAAGTCTGTAGCACTCTTTGTCAAGTGCACTGATAGTATTAGCGAGATTCTCTCTCTTATCAAAAAAGGTCTTGTTCTGCTCCGAAACTTCTGCACGCTTCTCTCGCAAAGCCGCAATACTCTTCTCGCACTCTTCAATCTTAGTCTGTGCAGCCTCAATTGCAGCCTTAGTCCGGGCAATCATATCTTCCTTGGCCTTAATCTCATCAGCCGTATTGACAAGCTGTTCGTTAAGCCCCTTCTCCTCATTCCGGAGGTTCTCAATATCCCACTCTATTCGTGTTATATTCTCCTGAAGATATGTATCCTTTTGCTGAAGTGAATTGAACTGTACATGTATGCCTTCTGTTCTGGCAATATGTCCCGTTTCTTCATTACGCTTCGCTTCAAGCCGGCTGTTAAGCTCTGCAGCCTTTTCCTGTGCAAGCGTATTCTTATCATCAAGCGATGCAAGACTGCTTGTTACATCCGACAGTCCGCCTCTGATATCCTCTATCTGCTTATCAAGCTTTGCAGCCTCAGACGCACTTTCCTGATATGACGCAATAATCTCATCACGTTTCTGTGATGCCTGTTTATAATTCATCTGTGCCGTGTTATAAGCAATCTGCTGCTCGCGCATTGACTTACCCGCAGCTTCGTTATCCTCGCGGATTGATGCAAGTTTCTTACGTGTATCGGCAAGCTCGCCTTTCAGCTTATCAAGGCTGTCACTTATCTGTGCTGCAGAGGCCTTAAGCTCTTCAATCTCCCTGCGCCGTCCAAGCAGATTGCTCGAATTGCGGAAAGCACCACCGGTCATGGAACCGCCCGGATTAAGCTGTTCACCTTCAAGTGTAACTATTCGCAGTGAATATTTATACTTTCTTGCAATTGCGAGTGCATTATCAATATTATCTACAACGAGGATTCTTCCAAGCAGGTAATTAACAAGATTCTCATATTCAAATGATACTCTCACAAGCCTGCTTGCTATCCCTACAACGCCTTTCTCATTAAGGCACGCATCCTTCTCAAGAGTATTGCGCCCTGATATTGATGACAATGGCAGAAATGTTGCACGGCCGAACTTATTCTCCTTAAGGTATGCGATAAGTCCCTTGGCAGTCTGTTCATTATCAGTAACAATATTCTGAATTGTACCGCCAAGTGCAGTCTCAATTGCGACTTCATACTGCTTCTGCACCTTAATGATATCAGCCACAACTCCAAGTATACCGTCATTATCAGCCTTGCGCTCCATGACCTTTCGTATGCTGTTGCCATATCCGTCATATCTTTCAGCAATATTGCGGAGTGATTCAAGTCTTGATCTCTCGCGGTGATACTGCTGCTGTGTCTTATCTATCTCTGATGTAAGCTCTGCTATCTTCTCACGGCATGAAGCTATTCCAGCCTCATATTCTTTTATCTGCCCGGTAAGTGAATTGACTTTATCCTGTATAAGAGACGCCTCATGTGCATATCCGTTGATAACTCCAATCTGTGCGCTCTCATCGCTCTTTCCCTGAATAACCCTGCTGTTGAGTTCTGCCCTTCTGATATTAATCTGCTCAAGCATCGTCTCATAACGCTGGTTCTCAGTCTTTATATTACTCTTCTCATTGAGGATGTCATACATCTCATTCTGTGCAGCCTCAATCTCTGCCGTAAGCCGTGTTATCTCGTCAATGATAACCTTATGCTCATTCTCACTGTTATCCTGCTTAAGCTTTATCGCATCAAGTTCTTTGGCAAGCTCTTCGCGGTCTCTTAAAAAACCTGATTTCTGTGTCTCAAGACGTGCACACTCCTGATGAATTACGCCTATTCTGTCATTGTAATGTGACTCGTTGCTGCGTATAGTCTTAATCTGCTCACTCATTACATTCATCTGTCCGTTAAGGCGTCCCTTTTCGACGTCAGTTTCGGACTTAAGCGACATCTCATTCTCTATCTCAGTCTGTAATTCTGATAATCTCTGCTCTGCAGCCTCATATTCAGCTTTTGTGCTCTCATATTCCCTGTTCGACTTATCAAGGTCGTCTGCTGCTATAGTAAGCTTATTATCTATATCTGTCAGAGTTGCCCTTGTTGATTCCATCTCAAGGAGAAATGCATTAATATCATTAGTCTTGAGATTCTCCTTAAGCAGAAGGTACTGGCGTGCCTTCTCAGACTGTTTCCCGAGCGGCCCGACCTGCTTCTCCAGTTCCGACAGAATATCATTAACCCTGACAAGGTTAGCGCGCTCATTCTCAAGCTTCTTAACGGCAGCAGCCTTGCGCCTCTTGAACTTCACAATTCCTGCCGCTTCATCAAAAAGCTCTCTTCTTTCTTCAGGCTTTCCACTTAAGATTTTGTCAATCTGTCCCTGTCCAATGATAGAATAGCCTTCCTTACCGATACCCGTATCATAAAAAAGTTCGGATACATCCTTCAGCCTGCATGTATTACCGTTGATCATGTATTCACTCTCACCGGAGCGGAACACACGCCTTGCAACAACAACCTCATCATAGTCAACAGGGAGTGCATGATCGGAATTATCAAGTGTGATTGCCACATATGCAAATCCAACCGGCTTACGCATCTGTGTACCGGCGAATATAATATCCTCCATCTTAGTTCCACGGAGCTGCTTGGCACTCTGTTCACCAAGAACCCACCTTACGGCATCGGCTACATTACTCTTACCGCTTCCGTTAGGGCCTACAATTCCGGTAATTCCGTTATTAAATTCAAAAACTATTTTGTTGGCAAAAGACTTAAAGCCCTGTACCTCGATACTTTTTAAATACATACTTCCCCCGATGTCTATTTTCTCAGTCTTAATATGGCATCATAGGCTGCCTGCTGTTCGGCAGCTTTCTTATTATGACCGCTTCCATGTCCGAGGACTGTGGAACCGTCGAGCACCTCTGCCGAGAATGTCTTACTGTGCTCAGGACCTTCCTCGCCTGTGATCCTGTACTCAGGCGTCTTATTGTCAGCCTGAAGAATCTCCTGAAGAATCGTCTTGCTGTCATAAAAAAGCTTCTTATTATCGAGGTCATTAAGTACATGTGCCATTATAAACTTCTTTGCAGGCTCAAAGCCTCCGTCAAGGTAAATGGCTCCTATAACCGCCTCAAGTGCATCAGAAGTTATCGAATCCCTCTGTCTTCCTCCTGTTGCATCTTCTCCTTTGCCAAGCATTATATACTTCTGCAGGCTGATATCTCTGGCGCAGAATGCAAGCGACGGCTCACAGACCATGCTCGCACGGAGCTTGGACAATGAGCCCTCGTTAACATCCTTATGTTCATTAAAAAGATATTCACTGCTCACAAGTTCAAGCACGGCATCGCCAAGGAATTCAAGTCTCTCATTATTCCCCGTCTTATTTATGCGAAGCTCGTTGGCATATGAACTGTGAGTAAGGGCATGCTTAAGCAGTGATACATCATCAAAGCTGTAGCCCATCGTCTGCTGCAGCTCATTCAAATCAGTACTATGATTCATAATTCCACCGTCTCTCATTTTTAAATGAGACTGAGCAAAGATACTCAATCTTTGCCAGTCTCATAACACCACATCTATCTGATTATGATTAGTTAAGAGCTTTCTTAATCTGCTCAACAGCATCGCCGACAGTAACAATCTTCTCAGCTTCCTCTGTAGGTATCTCTATATCAAAAGCTTCTTCTATTCCCATGATTATCTGGAATACATCAAGTGAATCAGCTCCAAGATCATCTACAAATGTTGACTCCATTGTTATTGAGTCAGGGTCTGTATTAAGAACCTCCGCAATAATAGCCTGTAACTTTTCAAATTCCATAATTATCTAATCCTCACTTTCCGAAAATCTCATTCATCTTATCATTAATTGCCTGCTCTTTGAACTTCCTGCACTGAAGTATTGATGTAGTTACTTCCTTTGCCTTGGCGTTACCATGTGTCTTAACCACAAGGCCTTTAAGACCAAGCATCGGTGCTCCGCCATACTCAGATGCATCGAATGACTTAAGTGTAGACTTAAGTGCATCCTTTATAAGGAGTGCTCCAATCTTTGACTTAAGGGATGACATAAGTCCCTTCTTAACTGACTTAATCAGTACCGAGCCGACGCCCTCGTAGAGCTTAAGAATAACATTACCGACAAATGCATCACATACGATTACATCTGCACCGCCATTAGGTATCTCTCTCGCTTCAATACTTCCGATAAAATTAATATCAGGACATTCCTTAAGAAGCGGAAATGTTTCCTTAACAAGAGCATTGCCCTTCTCTTCCTCAACACCGACGTTAACAATCGCAACTCTTGGATTCTTAACCCCCATCACATTCTCCATGTAGATAGAACCCATTCTCGCCCACTGTACAAGGTGTGATGAGCGTGCGTCAACATTGGCTCCGCTGTCAAGCAGAAGACTTACGCCTGCTGCAGTAGGTATAAGAGGTGCAAACGGCGGTCTCTCAACACCTTTGATTCTTCCGACTATAGTCTGTCCGCCTACAAGTATTGCTCCTGAATTACCGGCCGACACAAATGCATCTGCCTCCCCGGACTTAACAAGTCCGAGGGCCTTAACTATCGAAGAATCCTTTTTCTTGCGGATTGCATTGACCGGATGCTCTCCCGTCTCGATCACTTCCGTAGCATTAACTACTGAAATCTGTTCCCTGTTATAGCTGCAGGATGAAAGAAATGCATTAATCTTCTCTTCCTGTCCAACCAGACACACATGAATGTCCGGAGCTTTATTAACGGCATCTATAGCACCCCTGATCATCTCATCAGGTGCGTTATCTCCGCCCATAGCGTCAAGCGCTACATTGACCGTATCAGCCATATAATCTCCATTCCGCAGGCACTGATGTGCCGCATTACATAAAAACTCACTTATAAAATATACTATATTGAGCCGTCAAAATCAATAGAAACAGAATCATAAGCTAAAAAAATAAGGTTCCCACCGAAGTGAAAACCTTATTCTATAAACATTAATTACTCTGCAACAGAGACAACTTCCTTCTTGTTGTATGAGCCACAAGCCTTACATACTCTGTGAGACATTGTTAATGCACCGCACTTGCTGCACTTAACAAGATTAGGAGCTGACATCTTCCAGTTAGCTCTTCTCTTATCTCTTCTTGCCTTAGATGATTTATTCTTTGGACAAATTGACATTGTTACACCTCCTTACGATTGTTAAAAATATCTTGGATTACTGACATTCTTGGATCCAGGGAACTCCTGTCACAACCACATTCGCCATGATTAAGATTAGCACCACAGCGAGGGCATAAGCCCTGACAATCAGGTCTGCAAAGAGTCTTCGCAGGAAGATTAAATATAATCTCCGGATATACCAGTTTGTCTATATCAAGGTCATGGCCATCCATGAAACTCTGATCTTCGACTTCTATCCCTTCTGAATCCGATACATCCGCGATAATTACACGGTCAATCGTAAAATCAATGTCAGTTCTGACATCCTCCAGACATCTGTCACATGGAACTGCCAATGCAATATGTACATCAGCATGTATCGAAACCCTGCGCTTACCTGCATTGGAAGCTTCCAGAGTAAAAGGCTTTGCCTCAACTATAGGATATACTCCCGCAGAGCACTTGAATTCGTTCATATCCAATGTAACTTCATATGTTCTGGAATCGCCTTCGTTGGATAAAAGCTCTGATAAATTAATTAGCATATCTGCTCTCCACACACATTTTGTTATTATATACAAGATGTAGTGTTTTGTCAATAAAAATTATTTACTTTGTGAAATTACCACGCCGGAAGCTGCATTATTACTTTACAAGAGCAAGTGTCTCTCTTGCAATTGCAAGCTCTTCGTTAGTTGGGATTACACAAAGCTTAACCTTAGAATCAGGTGTAGAGATGATTCCTTCAGTTCCGCAGGCCTTCTCACTTGCTGCCTCATCAAGCTTAACACCGAGGTATCCAAGGTACTTGGCTACCATCGGACGAAGCCATGCAGCATTCTCACCAACACCTGCTGTAAATGTAATGGCATCAACACCATTCATTGCAGCTGTGTAAGCACCGATGTACTTAGCAACTCTGTAAGCATAAGCTTCAAGTGTAACCTTGGCAATCTCATTACCTTCGTTAGCTGCGGCATTAAGATCTCTGAAGTCACTTGAGATGCCGCCTGACATACCAAGAACACCTGACTTCTTATTAAGAATGTTAAGCATCTCACTGATTGTAAGGTTCTCATGATTGCAAAGGAACTCAAGGATTGCAGGATCAAGGTCACCTGATCTTGTACCCATGATAAGTCCCTCAAGAGGAGTAAGACCCATTGATGTATCTACACACTTGCCGCCGATTGAAGCAGAGATTGAAGCACCATTGCCAAGGTGGCATACGATAACCTTAGCTGTCTTAGGATCAAGGCCGGCAAACTTGATTGTCTCCTTAGAAACAAAGCTGTGGCTTGTTCCGTGGAAGCCGTATCTTCTTACACCATACTTCTCATAGTACTCACGTGGAATAGCATAAAGATAAGCCTTAGGCTCCATTGTTCCGCCGAATGCTGTATCCCATACTGCTACGTTAGGCTTGCCAGGCATAGCCGCCTCAACAGCCTCAATACCGATAAGGTTAGCAGGATTATGAAGAGGTCCGAGGTCGAAGCATTCTCTTACAACCTTCTTAACATCCTCTGTCACAAGACATGACTCAATATACTTCTCACCTGCGTGAAGTACTCTGTGTCCTACCGCTGCTATCTCATCTGTAGACTTGATAACACCATGCTCTGCATCCTGTAAAGCATCAAGCACAAGCTTAACAGCAATGTTGTGATCCTTCATAGGAGTCTCAACAACATACTTGTCCTTGCCGGTTGGCTTGTGAGTAAGAATAGATCCATCGATACCGATTCTCTCTACAAGGCCCTTTGCAATTACACTCTCATCATCCATGTTGATAAGCTGATACTTAAGTGAAGAACTACCACAGTTTAATACAAGAATATTCATATTTAATAAAATCTCCTTAAAATGTTGATAAATATCTGTCTGCTTATGTAAGTAAATTATGCATTCTGAGCCTGAACAGCTGTCATAGCTACTACACCAACGATATCGTCAGCGAAGCATCCTCTTGAAAGGTCATTAACAGGCATTGAAAGACCCTGAAGAACAGGACCGTAAGCACCTGCCTTAGCAAGTCTCTGAACAAGCTTGTAACCGATGTTACCGGCCTCAAGGTTAGGGAATACAAGTGTATTAGCCTTACCTGCAACAGGGCTCTGTGGAGCCTTAAGTGCAGCAACCTCAGGAACTAAAGCAGCATCAAGCTGAAGCTCACCGTCAACAGTGATATCAGGATACTTCTCCTTGGCAATCTTAACTGCATCTGCAACCATAGTTACTCTGTCATGCTTTGCACTGCCATATGATGAGAAGCTGAGCATAGCAACCTTAGCATCCTTACCTACAAAGCTCTTGAATGAATCAGCTGAAAGCTTAGCAACCTCAGCAAGCTTCTCTGAATCATAGTCAGGGCTTACTGCACAGTCAGCAAATACGAACAGACCATTCTCACCGTACTCACAGTCCGGAACCTCCATAAGGAAGAATCCTGATACTGAGCTGATGCCCGGCTTTGTCTTAAGAAGCTGAAGTGCCGGACGAATTGTATTACCTGTTGAGTGACATGCACCTGATACAGCACCGTCAGCGTCTCCGCACTTGCACATAAGACATGCATAGTACATATAATCCTTCTCCATCTGCTCCTTAGCAAGTTCCGGAGTCATACCCTTCTTTGCTCTTAATTCTACAAACTTATCAATATATTTCTGCTTATTTGGATCATTGAAAGGATCAACGATTGTTGCACCTGAGATATCAAATCCCTCGCTGTTCTTAGCAATCTCTTCAGGAGTACCGATGATTATAAGATTAGCGATACCCTCCTTAAGAATCTTCTCAGCTGCCTCAAAAGTTCTTCTGTCCATAGACTCCGGTAAAACGATAGTCTTCTTGTCAGCCTTTGCTCTTTCCTTAATCGTGTCAATAAATGCCATGATCGTGATGCCTCCTTAAAAGTTATAATAATAGTAATAATACTGTCATTATAGTACAAAAAATTATTGTATACAAGCCATTATCCAAAAAAATACATTAATTTGCCTGCTAACTTTACCACTGACAAAACAATAAAAAACGTATCTTCCATACGAAGATACGCCTGTAATTCACACTCTGCATACAAAGCAGCCTTATTCATATAATGCAAATGCGGATGGCGGGACTTGAACCCGCACGATGTCACCACCGGCAGATTTTGAGTCTGCTGCGTCTGCCATTCCGCCACATCCGCAAGAACATTACACATTCTACCATATAGGAAATTAAAATGCAAGAAAATATTCAGACTATATTTTCCTCCCTCTACCACAGCGGCGGCAGTACATTATACACCTCATATCCCGCTATTCCCATAATCACACATATAATATATATAACCAGCAGATGTACAGGGTAGAACGCATAGAAGAAATACTTCAGGTTTATGCCTCTGTTTTTATTGTATAATGCTATAGGTATGAATGCTAACGATGCGCTTATCTCCCACGCAAATGATACTGCTCCTGCAATAATCTGTCTCTTCTTGTCAAATCTTGTCCAATACAGAATCATAATGCAGACAACTCCTATCGCAGCATAGTCCGTTCTCAGCACATATGATACATACATTCCTGCAATCATAATCAGAAATTCCAGTACAGGCTTAAGTCCAACAGAAATGCGTTCTGATTCTTCCGACATATCACATGCCCACATGCAGATAAGCCCTATAAGTAATGTAAAATACACATTCTGCGCCGATGTATCAACAATTCTGCCGCTTACAAACATGTCAAAAGGTATCTCCGATATAAGTGCAAATACAAAAAGGCGGGTGGCATATTTTTTGACATTATGCGTATGCATAAAGCCTTCCACGAGAAGGAAGCAGAATATCGGGAATGCAAGTCTTCCGATGTATCGCATAACTGTATACACATTATATACGCTGCCCGAATATATCCCCTGCATCGTTATTATTCTTCCGAGAATACCTGCACCGATATGGTCTGT
>OLOX01003463.1_pt1 | contig 11830 bp, 4 predicted proteins | sample 1672091 | NCBI WGS metagenome assembly OLOX01 (sample SAMEA3136644, study PRJEB25190) | human gut metagenome | reverse complement strand
CGCCGAATTGACGGCGGATTTCACGCATGAGCGCTTTTACCAGCGCATCGCGCACGCGTGCATCGCAGTAAATATAATCCGGTGCGACGCAGGTTTGTCCGCAGTTTAAGAATTTGCCGAACACAATGCGGCGCGCGGCGCGTGCGATGTTGGCGGTGCGGTCCACAATGACCGGACTTTTGCCGCCGAGCTCCAATGTACAGGGCGTCAAATGTTCCGCCGCACGGCGGAGCACCTCTCTGCCGACCGCTTGACTGCCGGTAAAGAAAATGTGGTCAAAGACTTCGTCCAATAGATGCCGGTTTTCCTCTCTGCCGCCGGTCACGACAGCAACGTACTGCGGGGCAAAGCATGCGGACAAAATGGTCTGTATCACAGCACTGATGCAGGGAGAATAGGCGCTCGGTTTGACGATTGCGGTATTTCCGGCGGCAATCGCGTCGATGAGCGGATCGAGAGTCAACAGAAACGGATAGTTCCAAGGGCTCATGATGAGCACCACGCCGAGCGGGGACGCCTTGGTATAGCTGCGGGCGGCGAACTGCGCCAACGGCGTACGGACGCGATGCTCCTTGGCGTAGGTGCCGGTATGGCGGAGCATAAATGTCAATTCATCCAAAACCATGCCGATTTCGCACAAATAGCTTTCCTCGGAGCTTTTGCCAAGATCTTGATATAGGGCGCGCGCAATGTCTGCTTCATGCTGGACAATGGCGGCCTTGAGTCTGCGCAGCGCATCCAGCCGGATGCCGACAGGCAGCGTTGCGCCGCTGGAAAAATAGCTGCGCTGTGCGGAGACAATTTTGTGAATCTGTTCCGGTTTCATAGGACTCCCTCCAACAGGTTTCTAGCTGCATTGATGATAGCACAAGATGTCCGCGGCGTCAAACGAATCTAGAACGGGATGCCTTGACATGATGTTGTGTGGTCAAGTATAATTTTATGTGAAAAAGATTACGAATAAAGGAGTAAGCGTATGCCTTTAGATGCTGTGTGCCTGCTGGCGACCGTGCGGGAAATCAATGCCCGCACGGCAGAAGGACGCATTGATAAAATTTACCAGCCGGAGCGCGATGAGATTGTTTTGTCGATCCGGCTGATGCGCGGAAGCGTCAAGCTGCTGCTGTCTGCCGGTGCAGGCTCTCCGCGCATGCACTTTATTGAAAAGGGACGGGAAAACCCATCCGCACCGCCGATGTTTTGTATGCTGCTGCGCAAGCACCTGCAGGGCGCCAAAATTGTGTCGGTTGTATCGCCGGATATGGAGCGTATGGCGATTATCACCTGTGATACCGTTGACGAGATGGGCGTTCCGAGCAAAAAGTATTTGGCTGTCGAACTGATGGGCAAATATTCCAATGTCATTTTGTACGACGCGGACGGGCGCATTCTCGATGCACTCAAACGTGTCGACGGTGATACCTCCGGCAAGCGGCAGGTTCTCCCGGGGCTGTTTTACCGCATGCCACCACCGCAGGACAAGCTGAATTTGCTGGAAATTTCACAGGCAGGTGTCGCGGCAGCCATTCGAGCCGCAGAGGAAGAAACCGGCGTGGATCGCTGGCTGCTGAATCATTTTAAGGGCTTGTCTCCGCTTGTCTGCAGAGAACTGGCATGCCGTGCCTGCGGAGAGACCGAAAAGCCGATGCACGCTTTGACGGATGGAGAGCGCGGCAGTCTGGCGGATGTGCTGGCGGATTTTGTACAGATGATTGAGGAAAATCGCCTCAAACCGTACCTGCTCACAAAGCGTGCAGACGGAACGGTCTTTGACTTTACGGTCATGCCGGTCAAGCAGTACGGAGATCTGATGCAAAACACGCAGGCAGACAGCTTTTCACAGATGCTTGCGGATTTCTATGAGAAAAAGAGCAATACCGAGCGCATTCGACACCACGCGGCGAATATGACGCACACCCTGCAGAATGCGCGCGACCGCATGCGCCGCAAGCTGGCTGCACAGCGCAAAGAACTATCTGATTCCCAAAATCGCGACAAATTCAAGCGGCGCGGCGATTTGATTACCGCCAATTTGTATCAGATTGAGCAAGGCGCGCGCAAAGTAAAAGTCATTGACTATTACGATCCGGCGTGTCCGGAGGTCGAACTGAATTTAGATGCGCGCCTGACGCCGCAGCAAAATGCACAGCGGCAGTTTAAGCTGTATACAAAGGCAAAAAATGCCGAGGAGCATTTGACGCAGCAGATTGCGCAGGGCGAACAGGAGCTGGAATATCTGGACAGCGTGCTGGAAGCGATTACCGAGGCGGAAAATTTGACGGATTTGGCGCAGATTCACGAAGAACTGGTCAAGACCGGCTATCTGTCCGCCAAGCAGGACAAGAAAAAACGCCGCAACGCAAAGCCTGTTCAGGGCAAGCCGTTTCACTACAAGACAAGCGACGGGTTTGACGTTTTTGCCGGCAAAAATAATATACAAAACGATTTGCTGACGCTGAAAACCGCATTTAAGCGGGATATGTGGTTCCACACGCAAAAGATTCACGGTTCGCATGTTATTTTGGTTTGTGACGGGCGGGAGCCGACGGATGAGGCGATGACCGAGGCGGCAGAGATTGCGGCATGGCATTCGCAGGCGCGGGGTTCTTCGCAGGTTCCGGTGGATTATTCGCAGGTGCGCAACATCAAAAAACCAAACGGTGCAAAGCCGGGCATGGTGATTTATCATACCCATCAAACAGCATACGTCACACCGGATGAGAAAAAAATCGAAAAACTGCGTGTGGAGTGAGAAAAACGCTTGTTGTTTTGGCACAAGTGTGTCATAATAAATAATATATTGAATTCACAAAAAAGGAGTCGTACAGATGCAAAAGCAAGAGCTTGTTGTAATTCTTGACTTTGGCGGACAGTACAATCAGTTGATTGCCCGCAGAGTAAGAGAATGTAATGTATACTGTGAGATTAAGCCGTATACGACCCCGTTGGAAGAGATTAAGGCGCTGCATCCGAAGGGCATTATCTTTACCGGCGGCCCGAACTCTGTCTTTGATATGAGTTCTCCGCACTATACCAAGGAGATTCTGGAGATCGGCGTGCCGATTCTCGGTATCTGCTATGGCTGTCAGCTCATCGCGTGGATGGGTGACGGCGAAGTAAAGACCGCACCGGTATCCGAGTACGGCAAGATTGAGCTGCAGGTAACCGATCCGGCATCTGCGCTGTTCCGCGATGTGCCGGAGACCTCCATTGTATGGATGAGTCATACCGACTACATTGCTACACCGCCGGAAGGCTATCAGATTGTTGGCAAAACCAACGATTGCCCGTGTGCTGCCATGCAGAACACCGAAAAGAAAATCTATGCGGTACAGTTCCATCCGGAAGTAACCCATTCCGAGTACGGCAAGCAGATTCTGCGCAACTTCCTGTATGAAGTGTGTGCATGCTCCGGCGACTGGGTGATGGATAACTTTATTGAGAACACGGTTGCTGCTCTGCGCGAAAAGATTGGCGATAAGAAGGTTATTCTTGGTCTGTCCGGCGGCGTAGACAGCTCGGTAGCAGCCGGCCTGCTGTCCCGTGCTGTCGGCAAGCAGCTGACCTGCGTGTTTGTCGATCAGGGTCTGATGCGCAAGGACGAGGGCGATTTTGTCGAGCAGACATTCACGACCATGTTTGACATGAACTTTGTGCGCGTCAACTGCGGCGAGCTGTTTATGTCCAAGCTCAAGGGCGTGACGGATCCGGAAGAAAAGCGCAAGATTATCGGCACAGAGTTTTACAAGGTATTCTGGAATGAAATTCGCGGTCAGGCAGAGGATGGATTCTTTGCACAGGGCACGATTTATCCAGACCGCATTGAGTCCGGCAAGGGCAAGAGTGACGGCAAGGCAAACACCGCTGTCATCAAGACCCACCACAACATGGCGAAAATGCCGGATGACATTCAGTTCCTCGGTGTCATTGAACCGCTGGGCGATTTGTTTAAGGACGAAGTGCGCGAAGTAGGCGAAAAGCTGGGTATCCCGCACGAGCTGGTATGGCGTCAGCCGTTCCCGGGTCCGGGTCTCGGCGTGCGCATTATTGGCGAAATCACCGCGGAAAAGGTCAAGATTCTGCAGGAAGCAGACTGGGTACTGCGTGATGAAATGTCCAAGAACGGCTATGAGTCTCAGCTGTCTCAGTTCTTCTGTGTTTTGCCGGGCGTCAACACGGTTGGCGTTATGGGCGACCACAGAACCTATGACAATCTGGTTGCCATTCGCGCCGTTACCACGGACGACTTTATGACTGCGGATTGGGCAAAGATTCCGTATGATATTCTCGCAAAGGTATCCAACCGTATCACCAACGAGGTAGAGCACATCAACCGCGTTGTGTATGATATTACCTCTAAGCCGCCAGGAACGGTAGAGTGGGAATAAGTTCTTCAAAATAGACATCAAGACTGCTTTCTATTCAGAAGGCAGTCTTTTTTGCATTTATTGCAAAATGTGGAATAAAACCGCAAATAAAATAACGAAAGCGTTTCAAAAGCCAAAAATAGGCGGGCGAAAGAATACAGAATATATCCTAAAAAAATTCAAATAAGCGAATGTTTTTATAAATCACGGCAAATAGCTATGCGTTTGTAAAATAAACGCAAAATAAACATGAAAGAAAAGAGAAAGAAAAAGCCGAAAATTTAAATGAATATGGGTTAAAAAGTTATTTTAAATTCATTATTTCGGTATTTCGAACGAACATTCGATAAAACGGCATAGGGAGATGAAGCTAGAAGCATAAGGCACCACTGTTTGAGACGACAAACGATATTTTTTGTACATACAGTTTGAAAACTAACTATTTTTTACGATGGATGCTTAGGAAAATTTGTATAAAATTGTAGTTTATTTTTAGATATGTTTCTGAAAGAAACTAGAAAGGAGTGGTGTGCTTATCTCTAAATGGTTGACATTTGCTGTTGCAGACCGTTATAATAATGATAACCATCATACGCGTAATTGTGAAAAGCGGGGGGAAGTTTTATGAAGATTACGGTATGATTAGCAGAACATATGTTTTCCTACGCTTGTAGAAAATACTCTGACCGGATGATTTTGTCAGGATGCTCCGCTGTACAAGGCACAAGGGGAATGATAAGGAGATTTTTACGAATGAACGAAAGTAAACCAATGCAGACAGGTGTTCCGAGCGCAGACCGCCCGTGGATGCAGTACTATCCGCCGCAGTTGATTGAAAATCTGGAAATTCCAGAACAGACCATTGGCGAGTATCTGCGCGCACACTGCCCAGGTGATGATGTCGTTGCCATGCATTACTATGGAAATGACATCACATGGAAGCAGCTGTTTGAGCAGGTTGATGCGACTGCACGCGGTCTGAAGGCGCTGGGTCTCGGTGAAGGCGATGCGATTCCGACCTTCCTGCGCGCTGTGCCGGAATTTATCTATCTGTTGTTGGCAGCAGAAAAAATTGGCGCGTCGATTCTTTGCCGCGACAACACGCTGGAAGAAAATGTAGAGGCGGTTCGCCGCTCCGGCGCAAAGATTATCTTTACGCAGGATTATCTCTCACAGAGAGAACTGAACGCATACCGTCACGGCTCGGAGACGCAGATTGCGGTGCTGGTATCTCCGTACCGCAGCGCACATTACGCATCTATGCCGGCGCATATTCAAAAGTACATTGACAGCAACTATCCGGATAAGCCGGCATACGGCGGCAGAACCATGTCTTGGGATTGGATTCTTGAGATGGGCGAGAAGTATACCACCGGTCAAGTGGAAGCGCCGAGAGACATAGATCGTCCGCTGTTCCGCGCGTATACCAGCGGTTCAACCGGCCCGTCCAAGCAGGTTATTCATTCCGCACACACCATGATCGGTAATCTGCATCAGATGAATTTCTATGGTGCATCGGACGAATTCCGCCCGACGTGGCTGCTGACACAGCTGCCGCCTAGCTTGGTTGCCGTTGTTGTAGCCATGATGCTGCTGCCGCTGGCATCCAACAAGCTGTTGATTCTGGATCCGTTCTGTGCGCCGGAAGACGTTGACCTGGAAATGATGCGGTATCGTCCGAATTGCTGGCCGCTGATTCCGATGTTTATCGAAACTATCATGCGCAACGGCCGTGTGCCGGATGACTATGACATGTCTCATCTGTTCTCGACCGGCGCAGGCTGCGAGGCATTTAACAACAACCAGATGAAGCGCGCACAGAAGTTCCTGCATGACCACAATTGCAAGGCACAGTTCACCAGTGGTTACGGATGCAGTGAGGCAGGCTCCAATCTGACACTGCCGATGTCCTCCTATCCGCTTGGCAACGGCAATGTTGGCATTCCGATGCCGCTTTCTGTGATGTCGGTTTTCCGACCGGGCACGCATGAAGAACTGGGATACAATGAAATGGGCGAAATCTGTGTGACCGGACCGGGCAACATGATCGGTTACGATACAGCAAGAGCAACGGCTCGCGCACTGCAGAAGCACGATGACGGCCGCATCTGGCTGCACACCGGTGATATTGGATATATGAACGAAGACGGCGTTGTGTACGCGCTGACACGCGGCAGTGCACCGCGCTTTGGCTTCCCAGGCAAGGAGCTGGCAACGCTTCCGATGGAGAACCGTCTGGCAGATGCAGAAATCGAAGGCATCAAGGACGAATTCTTTGTTATCATTCCGGATACCGAGCACAATCATCATTTCCTGCCGTATCTGTATGTCGTACTGAAAGATGGTTACACGATTGACGATATTAAGGATGATGTGGATGCCTGTCTGGATGATTATATGAAGCCGATGGACATTTTCCAGCTTCCGGAACGTCCGTTCTTCCACTTCAAGACAAACCGCATTGGTTTGACGCAGGAACTGATTCATTCCGATTTATAATTGGCTCTTAGACCGCAAAAATCCGGTCAGAAGCATATAATGAACAGCAAAAGGGCAGTGTGCGGCGCAGCGCGCTGCATATTGCCCCATCACTGGGAATACTCTAAAAACAAGAAAAGGGGGTGTTACATTGGCGCGTTTTCCAAAGGAAAATAAACCAACCAACGCAAGGGAAATGTATGATAAGGGAAGGGCACGTTCACAAATTTGGACAAAGATGGAGAAAAGATTATGAATCAAAAATTCAAACGAATTTTGAGTCTGTTCCTGTCTTTACTCATGGGCATGTCGGCATTGCCGGCATATGCAGCCCCGGAGCAGGCGGCAGACCAGTCCTCCACAACATCACAGACCGCTGAAACAAACACAGAGACGAACAAAACTGCTGCTAAGCAGAAAATCTCTGCAAGCGGTTCGATTACCGTAGGAGACGAGCAGGTTCCGTTCAGCATGGACGAGTCTGACATCAATGCAGCAATGGTTGCGGATAATTCCGAGGATACAACCGTTGATACATCTGATCCGGCTGTCAAGTCCGTAAAGAAGGAATTGAAAAACATTCGAGTAAAGTCTACCAAGGCAGACGGCACCGAAGAAAAGAAAAAGCTGACCGCAGAACAGCAGCAGCAGGTTCTGGTTATGTTCCAAAATTATCAGAACAACTGGAAGGCAAATGCAGACGTACTGGGTGCACAGCTTCCGTTCTACATGCAGTACAATGACAAGGGCGAAGACGGCCTTGGCGTTTTGGGCGAGATGCTGGTTCTGGCTGGCGCTACGGTTGATGCTGTCAGAAACGGCGACTACAGCTATGACGATCTGACCGGCACCATCATGACCTTTATGTACGGCGACCAGCTGGGCGTAAAGTACTATGGTGATACCGTGCGCAGCAAGCGCGACGACGCCATCAAGGCTGTCAAGGCATCCGGCGCAAAGACCGAGTATCAGAAGCTGTTGGTTCTGAATGACTGGCTGGCATCGCAGGATACGTTTGATATGTCCTATATCATGAATATGGGCAAGGATACTCCTACCATGGCAGCAGAGAACCCGAAGGATCCGGATCATTATCAGGATGTATACGATACTCTGTATGCTAGCTATAAGGAACAGATTACCAATCAGTTCCATGATCAGATTTTTGCTGGTGTTGAAGCAGATCTGCGTCAGAAGTTCTATGAGAAGGCAATCAGACAGGCGGTTTATACGCAGGCTTTGGGCGGCAAGACTGACGAAACGGCAACAGAGGAAGAAAAGGCTGCTGCAAATGAGCAGGCGGATGCCTATATGGAAACCAATAAAGATGCGATTTCCAAGGATGCCGCAGGCTTTGTAAAGACCAGCTTTGGCGAAGAAGCTGCACAGCAGATGAGCGAGCAGGCGGATGCCTTTATCAAGAACGCAGAAGAGAAGGGTGTAGAAGTTCAGCCGGGCGTAACGATGACTGTTGAGCAGATCACCCAGAACTCTATGGCAAATGATAAGATTGTCGATTTGAATCAGGACGGCACAAATGAGACAACCGCTAATGATGCCATTCCGATTTATACCGAACAGGCAGCAAAGCAGCTGGCTCCGGCAGTTATCAACTACTGGGAAGGCAACCAGATCGGTGCACTGGCAATTGGCAAATCCGTTTGCTTGGGTTACTCCAAGGCATACGCATACTTGGTTCAGGCTTCTCATCCGGAAATCTACGGCAAGAACGGCGCTTCTACCGATATGTCCAAGGCGGACAACTGGAAGGAAGCCAAGGATCTGTACACCTTCAGCTCTGACGGCAAGAAGGTGAACACCGACGGCAACTACAGTGTAGACTTGGTTCGTATTACGTTCAAGGCTAATGTTACCATGTATGGTGAGACGCAGCCGGACTTCAACTCTGACCATTTCTGGAATGCAGTCAAGGTAGATGGCAAGTGGTATTATGTTGACCCGTGCTACACCGACTGCTACAGTGAAGTTATGACGCGCGACCGCGTGGAGACCGATGGTTACATGAACCATATGTACTTCATGTTCAGCGATACGACCGCAAGAAATCTGTACGATGGCTACTTCAAGGAATTGAATACGGCTTATCAGAACATTGCGACCGACAAGACCTATGAGGACGCTTGGTTTGCTCGTGCAAAGAGCGATGTCAGCTCGGATGGCACGAACATGTACTATGTATATGATTCTACCAACCTGATTAAGCGGCTCAATGATTCCAAGCAGGATCAGACGACAACTTCTCAGGAAGATACGAAGTATAAGCTGGTCAGCCACCCGATTACCAATAAGGACTCCGGCGATGGCGATACCGATTATACGACCCTGATTGATTTCACCTACAAGCCGAATTCCGACAAGGATGATACGGTTGTTCAGGTTTACAATCCGGAAACCAAGAAGATGGAAACCAATGATATGCTGACCGAGCTGTATGCAAAGCATGCAGAACAGGCTGATATCTATCCGTCTATCGCAATCACTTGCGCACAGTATAAGGGTAAGCTGTACTTCAACCTGTCTAACTACATCCTGAGCTATGATTTGACCAGCGGTGAAGTTGCAACTGTCAAGAAGTACGATACCGTTTATGGCAAGCGCGACAAGACCAACGCATTCGGCGGCATGTCGTTCGCTCTGGTAAACAGCGCAGATGGCGCAGACTTTACGTTCCGCGATCATCCGATTGCAGGCATCAGCCTGAAGAGCGATGGCAAGCTGTATGTTTCCGTCGCAACCAATCTGGCGTACATCTCCGGTAAGGATGATGTAAGCAACCGTACCAAGCCGACCGATTCTAAGGATTATACCGTTGACAGCAAGGACAATGGCTATGGTTACGAATTTGAGGAAAGCAACTACAATCCGGACTACAGCAACTACAGCAACGATAAGTACAGCGATTCGATGATGGAGCAGTTCGGATACAAAAGAGAAATCAACGACAACGATGAGTTCATGTGGGTTGCAAACCTGAGAGGTACCGAGGCAATGTCCAGCATCGCTGGCGAGAGCGTTGAGTACAAGAAGGAAACTTGCGATCATCATTACATCCATTTTGACGAAACCTACTTCACCAAGAAGAAGGATTCTGACGGCAATAAGACCGATGAATGGAACACTGGCGAGAGCTATGTCTGCACGGTTTGCGGCAAGTCTGTAGAGGAGCCGACCGAACCGAAGAAGAACAGCATGGGCAGCAGCAGTGACTACGAAAAGAAAAAGGCACAGTATGATAAGGACAAGGCAGAATACGACGAAGTTGTAAAGAATGCCGGCCATACCTATACTGCAAAGGATCCGAAGTGGACCAAGAACGATGACGGCACCTATTCCGTAACCTTCGATACGCTGGTTTGCTCCTCTGTTTGTGAGAAGGAAAAGAATCAGCGCGACTGCTTGGTCAATGATGATACCATCACGATTAAGCTGAGCAATCCGGTTACAGCACAGGCAAAAATCACCAAGACCGAAGGCTCCTGCACCGATGAAAACGGTGTAAAGGTAACGTATACCGCTACCGGCGAGGCTGAAGGTCACAAGTACACCGTAAGCAACGTTGTAGAGACCGGCAAGGGCGAGCACACCCTGAAGTCTGAGTTCAAGTGGACTAAACTTAAGGACGGCGGCTATTCCGCTACCGTTTCTGCAAAGTGCGAAGTTTGCGGCGCAGAAGAGAAGGACGTACAGGCTGAAGTAACTTCTGTAACGAAGGATGCAACCTGTACAGAAGATGCGCAGATTACTTATACTGCAAAGGCAACTTGTCTGGGTCAGGAACTGACCGAAACAAAGGCTGCTGAAGTACAGGAAGGTACTGCACTGGGTCACAAGTACAAGGGTGAAATCAAGTGGAGCGAGGACTTCAAGTCTGCAGATGCAACGTTTACTTGCGAAACTTGTAAGGATGTTCAGACTGTCAAGGCTGACGTAACCGCAAAGAACGATAATGCAACCTGCACGACCGGCGGCAAGGTAACGTACACCGCAAAGGCAGAGCTGAAGGACAAGAACAGCAAGGTTCTTGCAACCGCAACCGAGTCCAAGACTGTGGATGTACAGGCACTGGGTCACGATTACAAGGCAAAGTTCGACTGGGCGAAGGATGGTTCCTCTGCAAAGCTGACGCTGACCTGTAAGAGAGGCGACGATACTCAGTCTGTTGACGCAGTCGTTACCAAGGATGAAAAGAACTGTGTTGCACCGACTTGTACCGAAGCTGGCAAGAATGTATTCACTGCAACCGCAACCTACGAGGGCAAGGAATACACCGACACCAAGGAAGTAGCAGTTCCGGCACTGGGTCACCACTATGTTGATGGTGTTTGTGATCGCTGCGGTGCAATCAAGCTGCCGTTTACCGATGTAAACGAGGGCGATTGGTTCTACGACAAGGTAGCATATGTATACCACCATAAGCTGATGACGGGCACTTCTGAGACGACCTTTGAGCCGAACGCAACACTGACCCGTGCGATGATGGTTCAGATTCTGTACAACAAGGAAGGTCGACCGGCAGCAACCACGAACGGAAATCCGTACACGGACGTTCCGAAGGATCAGTGGTACTACAATGCTGTACAGTGGGCATATGAAAACAAGATCACAAGCGGTACCAGCGAAACGACCTTTGAGCCGAACAGCGAGGTTACCCGTGAGCAGTTTGCACGGTTCATGTACAACTATGCAGGCAATCCGGCAGTTAGCGGCAAGCTTGACTTTGTAGATGCTGATCAGGTTTCTGATTGGGCATACGATGCAATGGTTTGGGCAAACCAGAACAACATTATCCTTGGTAAGAAAAAGAGCGACGGCAGCGTTGTTCTTGATCCGAGAGGAAATGCAACCCGTGCTGAGGCAGCAACCATTCTGATGGGATACTGCAAGGCGCAGGAAAATCAGTAAAAGAGTCGGAACGATTCCGATAAACTGATTCAGAGAGTCATATCTCTGGCCCCGCAGTGGTT
>OLOX01003454.1_pt1 | contig 11873 bp, 8 predicted proteins | sample 1672091 | NCBI WGS metagenome assembly OLOX01 (sample SAMEA3136644, study PRJEB25190) | human gut metagenome | reverse complement strand
GGGGCTTTATCCTGGCGTCCGTCGGCTCGGCCGTCGGCATGGCCAACGTCTGGGGCTTTCCGAACAAGATGGGCAGCAACGGCGGCGGGGCCTTCCTGCTGATCTACCTGCTGTTCGTGTTCATTTTCAGCTACGTTGGCCTGCCGGCGGAGTTTGCGATGGGCCGCCGCGCGGCGACCGGCACACTGGGCGCCTATGAAAATGCCTGGGCCACGCGCGGCAGGAGCGCGGGCAAGGCCGGCGGACTGCTCGGCTGGCTGCCGCTGGCGGGCTCCATGTGCATCGCCATCGGCTACGCCGTCATCGTGACGTATATCCTCAAGGCGCTGGTCGACTCGCTCGCCGGCACGCTCATGACCGCCGACGCCGCCGCGTGGTTCGGCGACTTCTCCTCGCAGCCCTATTCCGTCATCCCGTATCACGTCATCGTCGTGGGCGGCACACTGCTGACGCTGTTTCTCGGCGCGCACAGCATCGAAAAGACCAACAAGGTCATGATGCCGCTGTTTTTTATCATCTTCGTGGTGCTGGCCGTGCGCGTGGCGCTGCTGCCCGGCTCTGCCGAGGGCTACAAGTTCATGTTCACGCCCCGCTGGGAGGCGCTCAAGGACCCGATGATCTGGGTCTGGGCGATGGGTCAGGCGTTTTTCTCCCTGTCCGTCACCGGCAGCGGCATGATCGTCTACGGCGCGTACCTGTCCAAGGACGAGGACGTCGTGGACGTGGCGCAGCACACGGCGCTGTTTGACACCATCGCCGCCGTCGTCGCCGCGCTGGTCATCATCCCCGCCTGCTTCTCCTACGGGCAGGACGTCGGCGCGGGCCCGAGCCTGCTGTTCGTGACGCTGCCGACCATTTTGCAGGACATTCCGCTCGGCCGCCTGTTCGCCGTCATTTTGTACGTCGCCATGATCTTCGCCGGCGTCAGCTCGCTGCAGAATATGTTCGAGGCCGTCGCCGAATCGCTCCAGCACAAGTTCCCCAAGCTCAGCCGCGCCGCCGTGCTCGGCATCCTGTGCGTGCTGTGCCTCGGCTTCGGCCTGCTCATGGAGCCGATCTCCAAGTGGGGCCCGTGGATGGACTTCGTGTCGATCTACATCATCCCCATCGGCGCGACGCTCGGCGCGATCTCGTGGTTCTACGTCATGAAAAAGGACGACCTGCTCGATGCCGTCAACACCGGCAGCCGCCGGCACCGCGGCGCCGTCTGGTACAGTGTCGGCCGCTATGTCTACGTGCCGCTGGCGCTCGTGCTGTGCTGCGTGGCGCTGTTCATGAGCGTGTCGTTCTGAGCCGGCATCTGCTGCAGCTATCCTCCGGAGGGCGTGCAGACGGCATCGCCTTCTGACAGCATCAGCCGCCTGTTTTCGTGCAGAAAACAGGCGGCTTTTCGCGGATGCGGATATTTTTTGCCGGAAAAAGAATTCTGCCCCCGGCTGAGATGGGACCGGAGGCAGACCCGCTGCTGCGGGTTAAGGGGGGAAAATGCGGCGCTCAGGGGTGGAGAAGGATGGAAGGAAGATAAGATGCCTGGATGGATGGCAATGGGATGTTTTGCGCCGCAGGGAAGAATAGCAAATTGTCAGGATGCGTAGATCCGGCCGACGATGCGCGTGGCGGTCCTGGTCGGCAGGATGCGCATGAGAAACACGAACAGGGCGTATTTTCGCCCCATGGTGCAGATGAGCTTGGGGTGCTTTTGCGTGGCGCGCCGGGCGACGAACTGCCCCGCGAACTGCGCGCTCATACCGGTCCGCTCGTCGTGCTCCATCACGGCGACGGAGCGGGCGATGCGGCCGTTGTACACGTCGTCGCCGCCGCAGCTTTTGCGCCGCGCGGCGGTGAAGCCGGTGGCGATGTCGCCCGGCATGATGACGCAGACCTCGATGCCGAAGGGACGCACCTCGCTTGCGAGCGCGAGCGAATACGTGCGCACGGCGGCCTTGGAGGCCGAGTAGTAGGCCTGAAACGGAATGGCGATGGGCGCCGCGACGGAGCTCATGTTCACGATGCGGCCGCCGCCCTGCTGCCGCATGACGGGCAGCACCGCGCGGTTCATGTTCACCATGCCGAAGAAGTTCACATCGAACTGACGCCGGGCCTCCTGCGGCGGCGTGAACTCGATCGCGCCGGAGATGCCGAAGCCCGCGTTGTTAATCAGGATGTCGATGCGCCCCTCACGGCGCAGGATCTCGGCCACGGCGGCGTTGACCTGCGTCTCGTCCGTCACATCCGCCTGCAGATGCGTCACGCCCGGCTCCGCGTTTTCGGCGCGGCGGCTGAGCTCATACACATTCAGGCCGCGGTCGCGCAGCGCGCGTGCGGCGTTGAGGCCGATGCCCGAGCTGCCGCCGGTGATGACGGCCACGCTCGCTTCGGAGACGGAAAACATGGAAATCGCCCTCTGTTTTGAAATCATTTGAATATTTTAAGTATTCTAATAGGAATTCTAGCAAATCCCCGCAAAAAATGCAAGCGACAAGATGTAAACTTTTTTTAACGTTACGCACGCCAAAATGGATGCCCATTGACGCATGCGGCGATTTTGAGTATACTGTGCGTAGAAAAATTTAGAAGAATCAACCGTTCCGGGCGTTCCGGCGCGGAGGGAGAGCTTATGAACCTGAGTAAAGAGATCGCATCCATGTATGACGACGCCGTGCGCATCCGGCAGGATCTGCACCGCATCCCCGAGATCGGCTTCCAGCTGCATGACACGCAGGCGTATGTGCTCGACGAGCTGCGCCAGTGCGCGCCCGACCGGCTGGAGACGCTGGCCGTCTGCGGGGTGAAGGCCGTCTTTTTCGCCAAGGACGCGCAAAAGACCATCGCCCTGCGCGCCGACATGGACGGCATTCACAACGACGAGGCAAACGACGTGCCCTACCGCTCGCAGCGCCCCGGCTGCATGCACGGCTGCGGCCACGACGGGCACATGACGATCCTGCTGCTGCTCGCGCGCTGGATCGCCGAAAACCGTGCCCGGCTGCACTGCAACGTGGTGCTGCTGTTCCAGCCCGGCGAAGAGGGCTGGGCCGGCGCGCGGCGCATGATCGACGAGGGCGCGCTCGAAAACCCGCGGGTAGACTGCATCTACGGTCTGCACCTGTGGCCGACCGTGCCGAAGGGCAGGATCGGCATCCGCTGGGACTATCTCATGGCGCAGACGAGCGATTTTGAGATCACCGTGCACGGCAAGAGCGCGCACGCGTCTACACCGCAGATGGGCATTGACGCCATCGTCGTCGCGGCGGAGCTGATCACGATGGTGCAGACGGTCATCACGCGCGACGTGGACCCGCATCAGGACGCGCTGCTCACGCTCGGCAAGATCCAGGGCGGCACGTCGCACAACGTCATCGCCGAGGACGTCACCATCAGCGGCACGCTGCGCGTGTTCAGCAACGACCTCTACCGCACCCTCAGCCATAAGATCGCCGCGCTCATGCAGGGGCTGGAGACGGCCACCGGCGCGCAGATCGACATGGAGCGTAAGGTGCGCTATCCGAGCGTGCGCAACCCGCGCGAGCTGGTGGAGCAGTTTTACACCGTGCTCGACTCCATGGACGATGCGGTCCTGGTCGAGCCCGTCATGGCGGCGGAGGATTTTGCCGAATACCAGCAGGAGATCCCGGGGGTGTTTTTCTTCCTCGGCGTGCAGGAGCCGTCCGGCACCGCCCCGCTGCACAGCAGCCATTTTGATTTCGACGAGCGTGTGCTGCTCACCGGCGTCGAAACGTTCAAACGCATACTGGAGGGAGCATCATCATGTACGAAGAAAAAATAATCCCGCCGAAGAAGGCCATGCCGCAGGCGCAGGACGGTACGCTGCGCAAGTTCGCGCTGCGCGTGCCGGAGGTCATCTATCAGTGTAGCGGCATCATGGTCTTTGGCAAGCGCATCAAGTCGCTCGTGTTCTCGACTGACCTCTCGATCATCAAAAACGTGAACGCCGACGCGATCATCGCGGTCTATCCGTTCACCCCGCAGCCGATCATCACGCAGGCGCTGCTGCTCGCGGCCGATATCCCGGTGTTTGCCGGTGTCGGCGGCGGTCTCACGAAGGGACAGCGCGTGGTCAACCTCGCCATGTTTGCCGAGATGCAGGGCGCGACCGGTGTCGTGCTCAACGCGCCGACGGCCAACGCCGTCGTGCAGCACGTCGCCGAGACGATCGACATCCCCGTCGTGGTCACGGTCGCGCGCGCAGACACGGACTTTGACGCCCGCCTGCAGTCCGGCACGAATATCTTCAACGTCTCGGCCGCAGCGGAGACGCCCGCCATCGTGCGCAGCATCCGCGAGCGCTATCCCGACGTGCCCATCATTGCGACCGGCGGCCCGACGGATGAGAGCATCCGCGAGACCATTCAGGCCGGCGCCAACGCCATCACGTGGACGCCGCCGTCCAACGGCGAGATCTTCCGCGACATCATGGCCGCCTACCGCGACAACAAGCCGCACCCCTGACCCGGTGCATAGAAAAACCGACCCGAACAGGCGTTCGGGTCGGTTTTTTGCGCTCATCGCAGCGTCTGTCCGTCCTCGGGGAAAAACTGCAGCGCGTGCTGTACGGTGTAAAACGCACCGGTATTCCCGAAGGCGGACGTCATCCGCTTTTCCATCGCCGTCACGGCGGGATATTGCAGCAGGCTCTGCTGGTGGGTGTAGTTGCACCAGCTGCTGAGCAGATAGCCGCTTTGCACCGCCACGGCGGTGTAGGCGACATAGCCGCGCGCGTGCTCTGCGTGCCGCGGCATGGAAAAGGGCGCGAACAGGTCGCTGTTCGTCCGCTGCCCGAAGAACACGGAGTCGGCGGTGTAGGTCTGGCGTCCGAGCGTGTGGTAGGGCGCGGTGAACGTCTGCCCGTCCCGGTCATGCAGCACGCGGCCGGTCACGTCCCCGGCGAAGCGCCATCCATCCTGCATGTTTTCATCGGCAGGCCAGATCTGGAGCACCTCCGTGCCGCGGAAGCCGGGGTCGGTCGTCCACAGGAAGTGATGGAATATCCGCCATGTCTCCTGCGCGCCGGGCAGCTGCACGCCCACACTGGTCAGGCGCAGCTCCCTGACGTCGTAGACCGTGTCCAGTACGCTGACGACGCCGCCCTCGCCGTTGCTTTCCTTGTGCGAGACGGTTCTGCCGTCGTTGAAGGGGTGATCCTCCGTCACGGACACGACGCGCAGCGCGCCGTCACAGGCGGCGATGTCCTCCGGCGTGAGGTCGTTGAGCACCGCCTCCGGAAAGCCGAGATCCAGCAGCTGCTGCCGGATCGCCGCCGTCTGCGTCTGCTCGGATGCGTCCGCGGGCTGCCAGTCCATCCGGTAGCTGCTGCCGAAGAGATACCCGAGCGTGCAGCCGATACCCAGCGCTGCCGCGAGCACGAGCGCGATGCACCGGTCCGTCACGCGCACCGGCTGCGGCGTGATGGCGTAGCCCGCCTCGTCGAGCGCCCTGGAGAGCCGGAACAGGCTGCGCAGGATGCACACATAGCCCACGAGCATGGCGATCGGCACGAGCAGACCCGCGTAGTGCACGGCGGCGAGTACGCACATGAGCACATACCATGCCAGCAGCGAGCCCGCGCCGCCGCCCTGCGCCGGCAGCCCCGCCTTGCGCCGCACCGCGCGCAGCCCCTGCCAGAAGCACAGCAGCAGCGCGAGCATCAGCGCGGCGCTCCTGAAGGCGTCGACCGGCAGGATGGTCGTGTTCAGGATCAGCGACGGGAACACGCACGCCGCGCGCAGCACGGCGCACACAAAGCAGCCGCCGAGCCACGGGTTTTCCCGCCGCAGCGCGCGAAAGCCGAGCAGCAGCAGCACCGTGCCGATGGCGGGCAGGAGGTAGTTCAGGCACCAGAAGTTCAGGGTGACCATGCACAGCGCCAGACCGAACAGCACGCGCTCCATCGCCCGCCGCCACGGTGTCACGTCGGCGACGATCTCCTCCGGCGGCAGCTCGTCTACGCTCTGCGCAAGCAGCGCCTCAAAGGCGTCGTCGCGCGGATATTCCCGCTCGTGCTCACGCATCGCCGTCACCTCCCAACATCGTGCGCAGCCGTTTTTTCAGGCGGTACAGCCGACCCTCGACCGCGCGCTCGGTCATGCCGAGCTCGGCGGCGATCTGTGCGGTAGACTGCAGGTAGTAATATTTCCGGTAAAACAGCGCCCGGTCGTTCTGACCGAGCCGTGCGAGCGCATCGTGCAGCGCGGCGCGGCGCTCGGCCTGCAGCAGCGCCTCCTCCGGGGATGCCTCCGGTGACGGCGCGTCTTCGGGCAGCGTCTGCGCGTCGCCGTGCCGGGCGGCGCTGCGCTGAAAGTTCAGCGCCGTGTTTCGCGTGACCGCCGTCAGCCACGCGCTCCAGCTGCCGCGCGCGGCGTCAAACTGCGCGATCTTGTTCCACACGCGCAGCGACGCCTCCGAGAGGCACTCCTCGCGGTCGAGCGCGTTCGGCACGATCGGCGCGATGATGTAGCGCATCAGCGGCCCGCAGTGCAGCAGCAGCGCATCCATGCCGCGCTCGTCATGCTGCTGCAGCAGCGCGATCATATCCTGTTCGTGCACGCCCTCGCCTCCTCCCGCCGCGACCGGTTTCTACCCTATGATACACGCACCGCGCGCAAAACCCACGCGGTTTTCCACAATTTCTTGTCCGTATGTGCAAAAAAGCGGCGCTTCGCAGAGTGTGCAAAGCGCCGCATGGCTGATGAAAAAGCTCTAAATTATACCTGCTTGTTCGAGGTCTTGAGCACGACGTCATGCGCGCCGCCCTCGACGATGCTCACCGAGGACACGAGCGTCAGACGGGCTTTCTCCTGCAGCTCGCGGATGGTCAGCGCGCCGCAGTTGCACATGGTCGAGCGCACCTTGGCCAGCGTCTGCTGGACGTTGTCGGAGAGCTTGCCGGCGTAGGGCACGTAGGAGTCCACGCCCTCCTCGAAGGACAGCTTCTTGCCGCCGCCGAGGTCATAGCGCTGCCAGTTGCGCGCGCGGTTGGAGCCCTCGCCCCAGTACTCCTTCATGAGCGTGCCGTTGACGTTGACCTTGTCCGACGGGCTCTCGTCGAAGCGGGCGAAGTAGCGGCCGAGCATCACGAAGTCCGCGCCCATGGCCAGAGCGAGCGTGATGTGGTGGTCATGCACGATGCCGCCGTCGGAGCAGACGGGCACATAGATGCCGGTCTCGCGGAAGTACTCGTCGCGTGCGCGGCAGACGTCGATGACGGCCGTCGCCTGACCGCGGCCGATGCCCTTGGTCTCACGCGTGATGCAGATCGAGCCGCCGCCGATGCCGACCTTTACGAAGTCCGCGCCGCAGTCGGCGAGGAAGCGGAAGCCGTCCGCGTCGACAACGTTGCCCGCGCCGACCTTGACGCTGTCACCGTAGCGCTCGCGGATCCACGCGATGGTGCGCTTCTGCCACTCGGAGTAGCCCTCGGACGAGTCGATGACGAGCACGTCCACACCGGCGTCGACCAGCGCGGGCACACGCTCGGCGTAGTCGCGGGTGTTGATGCCCGCGCCGACGAGGTAGCGCTTCTGGCTGTCGAGCAGCTCGTTGGGCTTCTGCTTGTGCAGGTCGTAGTCCTTGCGGAACACGAACGCGCACAGGCGGCCCTCGTCGTTGACGATGGGCAGGGAGTTGAGCTTGTGCTCCCAGATGATGTTGTTGGCTTCCTTCAGGGACGTGCCGTCGGGCGCGGTGATCATCTTCTCGCGCGGGGTCATGAACTCGCGCACCTTGGTCTGGGGGTCCATGCGGCTCACGCGGTAGTCGCGGCTCGTGACGATGCCGACCAGGCGGCCGTCGGCCGTGCCGTCCTCGGTGACGGCGACGGTGGAGTGACCGGTCTGCTCACGCAGGGCCAGAATGTCGGCCAGCGTCGCGTCGGGGCTGATGTTCGAATCGCTCTGGACAAAGCCCGCCTTGTAGCTCTTGACGCGGGCGACCATCGCGGCCTCATCCTCGATCGACTGCGAGCCATAGAGGAACGACACGCCGCCCTCCTGCGCCAGCGCGACGGCCAGCCGGTCGCCGGACACGGACTGCATCACGGCCGAGACCATCGGCACGTTGAGCGAGAGCGCCGGCTCCTCACCCGCGCGGAAACGCGTCAGCGGGGTGCGCAGGGAGACATTGTCCGGGATGCACTCGCTCGAGGAGTAGCCGGGCACGAGCAGATACTCGTTGAACGTGTGCGACTGACCGGAGAAGAAGTAAGCCATGGGAAAGACCTCCTTATAATTCTCATGTATTTGTACGCCTGTGGAAAACGGAGCGGCGGCCCGCTCCGAAGAATATTTTTGCTATTGTACCGCGAACGCGTGCGCTTGTCCAGCCCGCAGCGTGGAAAAAAATCATTGGTACAACGGACGTTTTTTAGGGATTTTATAAAAACTGCGCACCGGGGATGCGGTGCGCAGTATGTTTACAGTTTGCGGATCTTGTCCTTTTCCTCGATGAGGGGCAGATAGTCCATATACGGCGTGTCATTGGCGCAGGTGAAGCACGCCTCGGAGCTGAAGGCCTCGACCTCCTTGTGCGACTGCTCGATGGGGCGCAGTGTGCCCGCACCGGCGATGCAGCCGCCCGGGCAGGCCATGCCCTCGAGCAGGTAGCCGTCGTATTTTCCGGCCTTGGCCATCATCAGCAGCTTGCGGCAGTCGGCCAGACCCGCCGCCGCGGCGACCTTGACCTCACGCTCGGGCTGCATATCATGGATGGCGTTGACGACGGCCTGCGCCACGCCGCCGGAATAGGCAAAGCGGCGCGCGTCGCGGCTGGAGTAGGCGGGCAGCTCCTCCTCGTCCTCGGGCAGGAACGCCTTGTCCATGCCCTTGGCCGCGAAGATGCCGAGCGCCTCCTCAAACGTGAGCACGAAGTCCACGTCGCTGCGCACGCTCTGGCGGCGCGCCTCGAGCTTTTTCGAATCGCACGGGCCGACGAACACGACCTTGCAGTCCGGATGGTCGCGCTTGATCATGCGCGCGGTGAGCACCATCGGCGTGAAGGCCACGGAGATGTTCTTCTCAAACTGGGGGAAGAGCTTTTTGACCATGTCGCTCCACGACGGGCAGCAGGATGTGACCATGAACTTGTGCTTTTCGGGCACTTCCTCAAGAAAGTCTGCCGCCTCCTCGATCACGCACAGGTCCGCGCCGATGGCGACCTCATACACGTCGGCAAAGCCGAGCCGCTGGAACGCCTTGCGCATCCGCTCCGGCACGCCCTCGGGGCCGAACTGCCCCACGAATGCCGGCGCGAGCGCGACGTACACGGGGGTGTTGCTCTTGACGGCCTGAATGGTCTGGAAGATCTGGCTCTTGTCCGAGATCGCGCCGAACGGGCAGCTGACCATGCACTGGCCGCAGGAGGTGCACTTGGAGTAGTCGATGTCGGCGCGGCCGAGCCCGTCGGAATGGATGCAGTCCATGCCGCAGGCCTTGCGGCACGGGCGCTCGAGACGCACGATGGCGTTGAACTTGCACTCCTTGAGACAGCGTCCGCAGCGGATGCACTTGTCGGGGTCAATGTGCGCCTGACCGTTGATGCGTGTGATGGCCTGCCGCGGGCAGACCGCCATGCACGGATGCTCCAGACAGCCCTGGCACACGTTCGTGATCTTCACGACGTTGTCGGGGCATTTGTTGCAGGCGAATTTGATGACATTGATGAGCGGCTTTTCGTAGTAGACCTCCGGATCAAGCGCTTTTTCCACACCGTCGGACAGCAGCGAAAACTCCGAAAACTTGCGCAGCGGCAGTCCCATAGCCAGCCGCAGCCGTTCGCCGACGACGGCGCGCTCGAGAAACAGACTGTCCCGGTAGGTACCGATCTCACCGGGGATGATCTTGAACGGCAGCTCTTCGAGCCGCTTGGCATAATCGCCGCCCTCGTAGGCGAGACGTGCGATCTCCGTGAACACTTCGTGACGGATACGTACCTTTCCGGTTTCAATGCCGCGCATATTGCACTCCTTTTGATAGAAAAACTTGTCTGGATTCGTGAATTTTGCAACAAGCACTTGACGAGAGCTTGTGTAAAACATTATACTGATACGTGATAAATTTCGCAATTCTTTTTTTGAAATCCTGACAAAAAAAGAACGCTCAGCCCAAACTTTGTCGAAAATTATACAAGAGCGGCGCAAATGTCCATATTTTCAGCCCGCCGGCCGCGGCGGACTGTGACGTGGACACAGAAAAACCGGCCGGCCTGTGGTAGGATGGATGCAATCAAAGCCACAGGCTTGACCGTTATTTTAGCCGCAGGAGGGAACGCACTATGGAAGAAAACAAAACGAAAGCCAAGATCATCGCCGTCGCGGGGAAGGGCGGCGTTGGCAAGACCTCTCTGTGCTCGGCGATCGTGCGCGAGCTGGTGGAGGCTTTTCCCGGCAAGCGCATCCTCGCCATCGACGCTGACCCGGCCGTCGGCCTGTCCACGGCGCTGGGCGTGCACGTCGAGCACACGATCGACGACATCCGCAACGAAGTCATCCAGACCTCGGAGCGCGGCGAGTACCGGCAGGCCATCGAGGTGCTCAACGAGGCGCGCTTCCGCATCTTCGACACCATGGTCGAGTGCGACGGCTTTGCCTTCCTTGCCATCGGCCGTCCGGAGGCTGCCGGGTGCTACTGCTCGGTCAACTCCTACCTCAAGGAAGTCATCAGCATGCTCGCCAACGACTTTGACTACGTGGTCATCGACGGTGAGGCCGGCATCGAGCAGATCAGCCGCCGCGTCATGGAGCAGGTCTCGCACCTCGTGCTGGTCACCGACCAGAGCGCCAAGGGCGTGAACGTCTGCCGCGAGATCAAGGAGGCCGCCGACGACCTCATCACCTACGAGCGCATCGGCATGATCGTCAACCGCGTCGTCGACCCGAGCATGAACGATCTCGTCAGGCTCGACGGTGTGGAGGTGCTCGCCTACATCCCCACCGATCCGCAGCACGCCGCCAACGACATCCGCGGCAAGAGCGTGTTTGAGCTGCCGGAGGACTCCAACATCATGGTCGGTGTCCACGAGGCGCTGCACAACCTGGGCATCTTCTGAGCCGGGACAATCTGAGGAGGAACGAACATGAAAGATATGGAACTTTACGATAGCTTTATCCGCGAAACGAACGACCTGCTCGGCGCGCCGACGCAGAAGTGGGCATACAAAGAGCGCGATGCGTGGAAGGACAACGGCGAGAGCGAGCTGGTGCTGCTGCGCGACGCGGCGTATGAGCTCGGCGGCGGCGCGAACGAGGCCGTGAACTTCACCTGCGTCACGTCTGATGCCGCGCTTGTCCCGAGCGACGAGGTGCTGCTCTACGGTCCGGACATGAAGGAGATCAAGGGCGACGTGCCCTTTGCGCGCATCGTCATCCTCGGCGTCAAGGACATCGACGTCGAAAAGAAGGACGCGGCCTACGCCGCCATCCGCAACATCGAGTTTGTGAAGTATCACGTCTTCCCGGACGGCTACATGATGCGCGTCTCGCCCGAGAGCAGCCGTGAGCAGATCCGCGTGAGCAAGAAGGCCGTCAAGAAGGGCATCTCGTTTTACAAGGTCGGCTGCGACTTCATCAAGCAGTATAAGAAAAACCCGAACATCACCAATGTGCGCGTGATCTTCGTCACCAAGGACGTCGATTTCAAGGCCCTGCACGCCACGGCCAAGAAGATCGAGGACGTGACCAAGACCATGAACACCATCCTCGAGGGTATGCCCGAGGATCTCGACTGCGCGAGCTGCAGCTTCAAGCCCGTGTGCGACGAGGTCGAGGGTCTCAAGGAGCTCCACTTCGGCAAGGCTGCCAAGAAGGAGCACCACGCCTGAAACTGTCAAAAAGTATTCCTTTTTGACAAAGGGGCTACAGTCTG
>OLOX01003448.1_pt1 | contig 11892 bp, 14 predicted proteins | sample 1672091 | NCBI WGS metagenome assembly OLOX01 (sample SAMEA3136644, study PRJEB25190) | human gut metagenome | reverse complement strand
TTCCCCAAGGTGCAGGCAAGAAGACAGAAATAAATGGAATTCCTTGGTTCCCCCTCGGGGGACAAGGTGAATTGCCCGTAGGGCAAGAGAAGGCGCCCTGGGGCGACTGTCGCGCCAGCGACTAAAGGGGGCTTATCATCAGAACACACACCTACTTACCGATACAGAACCGCTCAAAAATCTCATTGATAATCTCATCCTGCACCGTATCACCCGTAATCTCCCCTAACAGGTCAATCGCCGAGCGCACATCAATCACAATGCAGTCATAAGGCAAATAATCCTGCGCCGCAGCCTCCGCATCCTGCAAGCCTGCAAGCGCCTCACGCAGCAAACGCTCCTGACGCGCATTCTGAATATACGCACCGTCCTCCAGCGTACCCTTGCTGCCGTAAACATAGCTCTTCAGCCAGGCAGTAAACGCCTCAATACCAACAAGCGTCTTCGCAGAAAGCGTCATCACCTTATCAGCACCAAAACGCTCACGCAGTTGCGCCAAGTCAACCTGCTGCGGCAAATCGCTCTTATTCACAATCACCACACAAGGCTTGCCGGCAGCAGCCTCTAAAATCGCCTCATCCTCAGCCGTCAGTCCCTCGCTGCCGTCAATCACACAGATAACCAGCTCCGAATCCGCCAACAGCTGACGACTCTTCTCCACGCCGATTTTCTCCACAAAATCCTCGGTAGCACGAATACCCGCCGTATCCGCCAGCACCAGCGGCACACCGTCAAGCAGCAGCTGCTCCTCAATAACATCACGCGTTGTACCGGCATACTGCGAAACAATCGCGCGCTCCTCCCGCAGTAAAGCGTTCAAAAGACTGGACTTACCCACGTTCGGACGTCCCACAATAGCAGTACGCAAGCCCTCGCGCAAAATCTTGCCCGTATGCGCATGTGCCAGCAAATGCTCAATGCCGCTGCACACAGTAGTCAAGCTCTCCTGCACCCTGCCATAGGTAACATCCTCGATATCCTCCTCCGGATAATCAATCACAGCCTCCAGATTAACAACCACATCCACAAGCTGCTTACGCAAACTGCGCAGCTCACCTGCCAGCTGGCCCTGCTGCTGACGCGCAGCCAGCTTCAGGCTCGCCTCACTGCGCGAACGGATAATATCCATAACCGCCTCAGCCTGCGTCAGGTCAATCCTGCCATTCAAAAACGCGCGCTTCGTGAACTCGCCGGCCTCTGCCGGACGCGCACCAGCAGCAAACGTAAGCTGCAAAATCTTCTTAAGCGGCTGAACACCGCCGTGACACTGGATTTCAACCACATCCTCCGCCGTATAGGAACGGGGAGCACGCATATACACTGCCAGCACCTCATCCACAAGACTGCCGTCCGTATCATAAACATGGCCATAAGCAAGCGTATTCACTGGATATGCACCTAATGCTTTGCCGGAAGCCGCCTTAAACAAGGACTCGCCCACCGCCAGCGCCTCAGGTCCGCTAATACGCACAATACCTACAGCACCCTCGCCAAGAGCCGTAGTAACAGCACTAATTGTATCCTCAGCCATATGACCCTCCTTCTTTTATCTGTACTGCATAAAAAAGCTCAGTACGGAAAAAAGGCTGCCGCAAATAAGCCTCTAATTAACTTAACGCGACAGCCTTGCTTTATATTTTATTTTTTCAGCTCGATAACCACATGACGATAAGGCTCATCGCCCTCGCTCAGGGTAGTAACACGACGGTCACCCTGCAGTGCCATATGGATAATCTTGCGCTCGTGCGGATTCATAGGCTCCAGGGCTACGCGCTCACCGGTACGTTTAACCTTATCTGCCAGACGTGCAGCCAGGCGGTTAAGAGTCTCGATACGGCGGTCACGGTAATCCTCAACATCAATGATTACACGCACACGCTCGTTGCTGTTCTTGTTAGCAACAAGATTGGTCAGGTATTGCAAGCTGTCTAAGGTTTGTCCATGCTTGCCGATTAAAATACCCATATCATCACCATGCAGGAGGAAGGTAACGCTGCCGTCATTTTTGTTGATGAATTTTTCCATAGCAACCTCAATATGCATAGCATTGAAGATTTTCTGCAAAAATTCCTTAGCAGCAGCAACTGCCTCATCACTTACATTGTATTTACGCGGTTCGCGGTTCTGACGCTCACGGCGCTCGCTCTTCAACGCATTCAGCGCTGCAATAGCATCATCCACTGCGTCATCCTTAGCATCTGCAGCCTTCTTCTTGAAGTCCTCAGCAGCTACAGCAGCATCAGCCTTCACAGCATCTGCCTTTTTAGCCAGAGCGCCGGCAGCAACAGAAGCGGCCACCTTTACTGCAGCTACAGCGTCAGCAGCAGCCTCGCTTACTGTTTTCTCAGCAGCGGGTGCAGCCTCTGCAGGTTTTTCTTCAACTGCAGGCTTAACGCTTACGCGTACACGGGCATCCTTACGGCCAAAGCCTAAAAAGCCCTTCTTTGCTTCTTCTAATACTTCAACAACAGCCTCATCAGCCGTAACATTCAGTTCTGCCAAAGCTGCTGCAACAGCTTCGTCCACGCTCTTACCGGTCTTTTCAACAAAAGCCATCTTTACCAACTCCTATACGCTTACACGTTATTTAGCCGCAGCTCTGTTCATAATAGACTGCTGGGCAATCTGCATAATATTCATTACAACCCAATACAGAACCAGGCCTGCAGGGAAGGTCAAGCTGATATAACCGATGAACAACGGCATGAAATACATCATCATCTTGTTCTGTGCACCGCCGCCGCTTGCCGGCATAGTCTGCTTAGTCTGAATAAAGGTAGTCAATGCGGAAAGCACCGGCAGAACATAGGTCGGGTCTGCCTTGGAAATGTCAGCCAGCCACAAAAAGCTGGTAACGATTTCCGGATGTGCTGCATAGTTGTATTCACGGATACCATAGAAAATACCAATCATGATCGGCATCTGGATGAGCAGAGGCAGGCAGCCTGCCAGCGGATTAACGCCTTCGCTCTTATATAAATTAGCCAGCTCCATATTCAGGCGCTGTTTATCGTCCTTATATTTTTCCTGCAAAGCCTTCATTTTAGGCTGAATTTCCATCATTGCCTTAGTTGATTGAATCTGCTTTTGAGTCAGCGGATACATAATCAGCTTAATAATAATGGTCATTAACACAATAGCCAGGCCAAGGTTCGGTATACCAATGCTCTCAGTAAAGTTATAGAGCACAGTTAACACCTGTTGTACAATATTAGCGAGAAAATCCAAGATATCACTCCTTAATAAACAAAGTGTTATAGCTTAATAGTATGCTTACGGCACCGGATCATAGCCACCGGGATGAAATGGATGACATTTAGCAATACGCTTAATAGCCAGCCAGGTACCCTTCACCGGTCCCTTCTTCTGAATCGCTTCAATAGCATACGCTGAACATGTAGGATAAAACCTGCAGGTCGGCGGTTTCAGCGGTGATATAAAAATCTGATAGAATCTTATACACAAAATCAGTAACCTGCTCATAGCCTTCTATCCTTATTACTGCAGCAGAGCTGCCCTTTTTGCCAGTCTTAAAAATACACGCTCAAAAGTCTTGTAGTCAGCCTTTGTCAGCTTCTTGCGAGCCACCCAAACTATATGATAGCCCTTTTTGAGTTCCGCCTTATGCATGCGGAATACCTCACGCATCATACGCTTAACACGGTTGCGCACCACAGCGCAGCCAAGCTTTTTGCCCACTGCCAGACCAATTTTTATATCCTCGCCCTGTTCCGGAAGAATATAAAAAACCGACATAGCGTCGACAACAGTGCGTCCTTTAACATAGACAAGCTGGAAACTTTTCTTCGATTTAATTCGATTTAATTTTTTTAAAGTAAACTTTTTCTTTTGCATCAAATGCACACCTGCCCGCATGGAAAAAATAGGCCACTTGCGCGGCCTATTTTTTAATGTTATGCAGACAATTTCTTTCTGCCTCTAGCACGTCTTCTTTTGAGAACTTGACGACCGCCCAAAGTTTTCATTCTTTCTCTGAAACCATGAGTTCTTTTTCTTCTGAGATTGTTAGGTTGAAAAGTACGCTTCATTCAGTATTCCCTCCTTATCCACCGCAAAATTTTATCAATTTCTAATGTATGTGAATATTGATAGCTGTCATTTGTTCTACCAACGCGGCTGTAACGCGCTTTTTCAGCACCTGCAGCACCACGCAAGGTATTACTAACTTATTATATGGGAAAATAAAAACTTCGTCAAGTAAAAACCGCTATTTTTCTGCCAACTGCGAAATTTTTCTTGGGAAATTTGCGAAGTTATCCACAGTCTGCTAAAATATATATGGAAATTTAGCTTCTCTTGTAATTTAACCGGCGCTTACACGCCCTTCCGCGGGCAATGCAGGCTGTCGTTTTTATTTTTCTAATTTTAGCGAGAAAGGATGTATCTATATGAATTCCTATGATTTAGCGGAAATCTGGGTCAGATGTAAGGACAAATTAAAGGAATCCTTTAATGAAAAGGTTTTTAACGTCTGGATAAAACCTATTATGCCGTTAGAGGTGACAGATACCTACTACAAAGTAGCTGTCAAAAACGATTTCTTTAAAACTATGCTGGAGGAAAACTACGCTCAGGTTATCGAAGGCGTCCTTGCAGGCATTATGAGCAAAAACATCAAGCTCATCATCGAAACCATGGACAACGGCAGCAGCGACAATTCTCCGGCCGAAGAGCTGCCCGCTATACCTGCCAAGCGTGAACAGCAGCAGCTGTTTAACGAAAACACCTCTGTGCAGCAGCCCGATGAAAGCAACCTGAATCCTAAATACGTTTTTGAAACCTTTGTCATCGGCAACTCCAACCGCTTTGCCCACGCAGCAGCGCAGGCAGTAGCCAATGACCCGGCGCACGCCTACAATCCTCTCTTCCTTTATGGCGGCGTTGGTCTGGGAAAAACACATCTGATGCACGCTATCGGCAACCGCATCAAGCAGAATAATCCCAGCATGAAGGTACTGTACACCTCCAGTGAAAAATTCACCAACGAAATCATCAACTCTATTCAGAACAAAACCACGGAAGCCTTCCGCCAGAAATACCGCAATATCGACTGCCTGATTATCGACGATATCCAGTTTCTGAAGGGCAAGGAGCAGACGCAGGTAGAATTCTTCCATACATTTAATGCACTGAAGGATGCCGATAAACAGATCATCATCTCCAGTGACCGTCCCCCCCGCGAAATTGAAACGCTGGAAGACCGCCTGCGTTCCCGTTTTGACCAGGGACTGACAGCTGATATCCAGACACCTGACCTGGAAACACGTATGGCCATCCTGCGTACCAAGGCAGCATCCGACAATATCACCCTGCCTACCGATGTCATTACCCTGCTGGCAACCAACATCGCCACCAACATCCGTGAAATCGAAGGCGCCTACAACAAAATTGTAGCATATACCTCCCTGATGCATATGCCCATCACTGTAGAGACTGCGCAAAAGGTTCTCGCAGATATGGGCAACGATATCAAACTCAAAAGCAAAACCATCACCTTTGAAGGCATCATCAAGGTTATTGCTGACCACTACAATGTAAAGCAGGATGAGCTGTTCAATAAGAAGCGTACCCAGAACATTGCCTTCCCGCGTCAGGTAGCTATGTATCTTTGCCGTGAACTGGCTGATTTATCTTATCCGCGTATCGGTGAGCTCTTTGGCGGACGTGACCATACCACCGTTATCCATGCTTATGAAAAAATCAGCAAATGCAAAAACAGCAGCCTCGCCTTCCAAAACGAGCTGCAGGAAATCATAGAAATCTTACGGCAATAACAGTAAAAAAGTTATCCACAAAAACTGTTGATAACTAGCCACTAAACTGTGCATAACTTTGGGGCACCAGTTGATAAAATTTTTCCCTGTAGATTGTGTGTATATTATTTCCCGGTTATCAACAGCTTTATATACATGGGAAATAACCCATCACGACTGAGCTTGCGGTACTTTTCCCCATAACTAACAGGCTCTACTACTACGTCGACTACTTTTTATATATTATAACAGTATTAAAAAACCAAGGAGGACTGTGAACAAATGATAATTTCCTGTAATACCAACAGCTTAAATAAAGCCATCCAGACAGTTCAAAGAGCAATTATTTCCAAGCCAAGTACACCTATCTTTTCCGGTATTCATGTAATCGCATCAGCTGACAAGCTGGAAATACAAGCTATGGATTTAAACATGGCTATTTCCTGTACCATTGATGCTGAAATCAGCGAACCGGGGGAAATAGTTGTTTCTGCTAAACATTTTGCTGACCTTATCCGTAAATTGCCCGGTGAAAGCCTGACTATCAGCAAAAATGCTGACAAGCATGCTATTAAAGTAAGCTCCGGAAAATCTGAATATCAGCTCTTCTTAATGAATGAAGATGATTATCCTAAATTTCCCACCTTTGATGCAGACAGAAACATTGCTCTTGATGACAGCATGATTAAGGAGCTGATTAAAAAGACTATCTTCTCCTGCTCTACCGATGAAGCAAGACCTCTGTTCACAGGTATTCTGGTAGAAGCTAAAGACGGCAAAATTACCTTCGTCGGCACCAATACCCATCGTCTGGCAATTAAATCTCTGCCTTACGAGGGAAATGAAGAGCTCAGCATGATTATTCCTTCCAAGGTTCTGGGCGAAATTTCCCGTAATCTTACCGGCGAAGTACCGCAGCAGGTACTTATTTCCCTGCTCAATAACCAGATTATGGTTGTTATCGATAATGTAGTTATTGTTTCCCGTCTGATTGAAGGCCAGTTCCCTGATTATCGCCGCGTTATCCCGCCGAAATTTGCTCTGACCAGCAAGGTTAATATCAAAGAGCTGGCAGGCGCTGTAGAGCGTGTTGCTCTCTTCTCTACTGACGGAGACTACAGCATTATCAAAATGAGCGTAGCTGCTGAGGAAATTACTATTACCAGCAGCAGCCCGGATGTTGGCACCGGCCTGGAGGTTGTTTCCTGCCAGACTGTCGGTGACCCGCTGAATGTTGCCTTTAATGCTAAGTATATCCTGGATATTCTGAAGAACCTGGAAGCAGAGGAAGCAGTTTTATCCATGAATACCTCTCTCAGCCCTGTTTGCGTTACCTGCGCTGAAGAGCCTGATTATACCTATATCGTTACTCCGGTACGCGTTGTTTTCTAAGGAGCGGCTATTATGCAAAAAGACACTGTAGAAATCAGAACAGAATTCATTACTATGGATAAGCTGCTGAAGTTTTCCGGTGTTGCTGACACCGGAGGCCAGGCATTTATGATGGTTGAAGATGGCGTTGTCCGCCTGAACGGCCAGCTGGTAACAGAAAAACGCAAAAAGGTACATCCTGGCGATGTAGTTAATATTGATGACCAGATAGAGCTGACCGTTGCCAAAGAAGCTTAATGAAAATCAATAGTCTTTATGCGGTTAATTTCCGCAACTATGAAAGCTGCAGCCTGAAGCTTTCATCTATGATTAATGTTTTTTACGGGCAGAACGCCCAAGGAAAAACTAATCTGCTGGAGGCTATTTTTTACAGTGCCTTCGGCATGTCGCACCGTACCTCAGCCGAAGAGGAAATGCTGAAAATGGGTGCCGACGCTATGGCCGTAGGCGTGGAATACGCCAGCTTCAGCGGCAGCCATGAGGTAAAAATCAAAAAGTACCGTCAGCATGAGCGCTGGCAGAAGGAAATATTGCTCGACGGTGCGCGCGTGCGTCCCAAGGAGCATTACGGTGCCCTGAATGCGGTGATGTTTTCGCCGGAGGACCTGCAGCTGGTCAAGGGCGAGCCTGCATTACGGCGCCGCTTCTTTGATATGCAGATTGCCCAGACTGATCCTGTCTACTACGATTTACTGCTGAAGTATAACCGTGTTCTGCAGCAGCGCAACCGCCTTTTGAAGGAGCTGCGCGATAACGGTGGCAGTCCTGAGGTATTGCAGCCCTGGAACGAGGAGTTCATCCGTCTGGCGGCAGCTATTGTACGCAGACGTTTGGCAGCGTTGGGCAAGCTGCAGTCTATTGCCGGAGAGATTTACTCCTCCATTACTAAGGGCAGCGAAATGCTGCAGGTGCGTTACGAGCAGAAGGCCAACAACAGTACTTTGCTCTATCCGCAGTCTGACGCGGAGGCAGCGGAGGATTTTTACCGTGAGCAGCTGTTGGAGCGTCAGCGCCTTGATATCCTGCGCGGCAATACGGGCATCGGTCCCCACCGCGATGATTTGCAGCTATTGCTCAACGGTCTTTCCTTGCGGGCCTTCGGCTCACAGGGGCAGCAGCGCAGTGGTGCTCTGGCACTGAAGCTGTCGCAGCTGCAGTATGTCAAAAATGAGCTGGGAGAATTTCCCGTCCTGCTTTTGGATGATGTTATGAGCGAGCTTGATAACAGCCGCCGCGCTCAGCTGCTGCTGTTTATTGACGGCAGAGTGCAGACATTTATTACAGTAAATGACCGCGAGCTGATACCGGAGCTCGCCGGCAATGCTTACTTTAAAATTTCCGGTGGCAGTATAAGCGAGGCCTGATTATGTATGCTGAGAATTTAGAGGCTGCGGAGGAGGTTATCCGCCGGCTGTTTGACCCGCGACGTACCTATAAAAAGGCTTATATTTCGCCGGAAATCAAGCTGGCCTATCTGCAGCATTATCTGGAAAGCAGATGGACGGAGATTGTTGGCGAAAATCTGGCGCGCAGCTGTGCTATTGAAAAAATAAGCGGTAGCGAGCTTTATGTGCGCACGGCCAACAGTATGCTGGCCAACGAGCTGTATATGATGCAGCAGCTGTTTCTGCAAAAAATCAACTCCTTTTTGCTGGGACGCGTGCTGATTAAAAAGGTTTATTTTCATACCGGCAGCTTTTTCAGAAAGCAGCAGCAAAAGGAAAAGCAGGCCGAGCCGCCTGCCCCGCCTGTGGAATATACCAAATGTCCTGTCTGTGGTGCCCAAATGCGCAAGGGACTGGCAATGTGCAGCATTTGCGAGCGTGAGCAGCGCGAGGAGCTGCGCAGCAAGCTGGCGGAGCTGCTGCGGATTCAGCCCTGGCTGAAGTATGAAGATTGTCTGGCCTACTACAAATGTGATAAAATATTATTCACGGCTGTAAAGGAAAGCCTGCAAAGCTACTATTTTGAGCGTGTACGCTGTGGCTTTGCGGACAAGAAGGAAAGCCTGCTGGCAGTAATGTTTCTGCTGGAGAAGCAGCCAGAGGAAATTACCTTAGCTTTATATGAAAATGCTTTAACTTATTTAAGGAGGGATCAGGGTGTATCTGCATTTGGGAGTAGATTACATGGTAAAAAATAGTGAGATTATCGCTATTTTTAATTTGAATCACCCTCAGTCACTGGTTTATGACGATTTCGTCAAGAAGTATGGCTCACGCTACAGGGTGGTTGATGCTTCCGGCGGCGAAGGCTATTATAGCTGTGTTCTGACCGGTGATACGATGTATTTGTCCTCGATTTCTTCGGTGACTTTGAAAAAACGCGCTGAATCAGGTTTTCTGGACGGCGCTGTCTATACTAATCTGGAAATTTTAAAACGGAGGTAAATATGACCCAGGAAATTGATATTGAAGAAGCTACAGCGGTCAAGGGCAATTATAATGCTGAACAGATTCACGTGTTAGAAGGCCTGGAGGCTGTACGCAAAAGACCTGCTATGTATATCGGCAGTACGTCCTCCCGCGGTCTGCACCATCTGGTGTATGAGGTTGTGGACAACAGTATTGACGAGGCTTTGGCCGGCTACTGCAGTGATATCAAGGTAATTATCCATAAGGATAACAGCATTACGGTTATCGATAACGGCCGTGGTATCCCCGTGGATATGATGAAAAAGGAAAAGAAGCCTGCTGTTGAGGTTATCATGACAGTTTTGCATGCAGGCGGTAAGTTCGGTGACGGCGGCTACAAGGTTTCCGGCGGCCTGCATGGTGTAGGTGTTACCTGCGTTAACGCTTTGAGCGAGCATATGGAGGTTGAAGTTCGCCGCGGCGGTAAATGCTACGGCATTGAATTCAAGCAGGGCAAAACCTCCAAAAAGCTCTATGAAAAGGGCGATTGCGATGTTACCGGTACTACGGTACATTTTAAGCCGGATGCTACCATCTTTACGGAAACTGAATACAGCTATGATACCCTGCGTTTGCGTATTCGTGAGCTGGCCTTTTTGAATAAGGGTATCACCATTTCCTTGACCGATGAACGTGCCGAGGATAAGAGTGAAACCTTCCATTTCGCCGGCGGTATTATCGAATACGTTGAATTTATGGATAAGGACAAGGATAAGATTAATCCGAAACCGATTTATCTGGAGGGCGAAAAGAACGCTGTTATCGTTGAGGTTGCAATGCAATACTGCGATACCTACAGCGAGAATATTTTTACCTATGTCAACAATATCAACACCGAGGAAGGTGGTACTCACCTCAGCGGCTTCCGTAAGGCGTTGACCCGCACAATTAATGCTTATGCGCGTAAAACCAATATGCTCAAGGAAAACGAGGATGCGTTGAGCGGTGATGATGTGCGTGAGGGCTTAACTGCAGTTCTGAGCCTGAAGGTGCAGAATCCGCAGTTTGAAAGCCAGACTAAAATTAAGCTGGGCAACAGCGAGGTTATGCCTATCGTTGATAACCTGGTCGGTGATACTTTGGCCGAGTTTATGGAGGAAAATCCGCAGGTTGCCAAAAAGCTGGTGGAAAAGGCTATTATTGCTGCACGCGCCCGTTTGGCAGCACGCAAGGCACGTGAGCTGACACGCCGTAAGAACGCTATGGATCTTGGCGGACTTCCCGGCAAGCTGGCTGACTGCAAGAGCCGTAATGTTGAGGATACCGAGATTTATCTGGTCGAAGGTGATTCTGCAGGCGGCAGTGCCAAACAGGGACGTAACAGTGATTTCCAGGCTATTTTGCCGCTGCGCGGTAAAATCCTTAACGTTGAAAAAGCACGTCTTGATAAGGTGCTGAGCAGTGAAGAAATCCGCAATATGATTACCGCCTTCGGCTGCGGTATCGGCGATGACTTCAATCTGGACAAGGCACGTTATGGCAAGATTATCATCATGACAGATGCCGACGTCGACGGTGCGCATATCCGTACGCTGCTGTTGACCTTCTTCTACCGTTATATGCAGCCCCTGATTAAGGAAGGCCATGTGTTTATTGCACAGCCGCCGCTGTATTTAATCCGTAAAAACCAGAAGCAGCATTACTACGCTTACAGCGATGAAGAATTGCAGCAAATCCTCGACGAGGTTGGCCGCGATACTAACCCGTATGTACAGCGTTACAAAGGCTTAGGCGAGATGAACCCCGGCCAGCTGTGGGAAACAACTATGGATCCTGCGGCACGTACTATTCTGCAGGTTCATCTGGAGGATGCTGCAGAAGCAGATCGCATTTTCTCCATTCTGATGGGCGATAAGGTTGAGCCGCGCCGTCAGTTTATCGAGGATAATGCGAAGAAGGTTCGTAATCTGGACCTGTAAGCAGGCTTGTAGCATAAAAAGAGGTGCTTTAAATGGTTAAAATTAAAAAAGGACTTTCCGATGCAGATATGCTGAAGGGCTTCAGCGAAGAGCTGACCTTTGAAAACGGCATGTATGCTGACGAAAAGGTTAAGCAAAGCAAATTGAAAGGTGCTAAGGCACCTGCTAAAAAAGAGCTGCTGCTGCCGGAGGATGCGCAGGAGCGTCTGAACCGTTTTCTTTTGGAAATCAGCATGGAATGGCTGAAGAACAAGAATGGTGACTGCACCTGGAAGGTTCTCAAGGAAAACGGCCAGATTGTGATTAAGCCTGTTGCTGTAGCGAAAAAATAATGGCTGCTAAGCTTTTTGTACTGCCTGAGCTGGAGCTGCGCGTGATGTTTCACGTGAAACA
>OLOX01003445.1_pt1 | contig 11900 bp, 7 predicted proteins | sample 1672091 | NCBI WGS metagenome assembly OLOX01 (sample SAMEA3136644, study PRJEB25190) | human gut metagenome | reverse complement strand
CCATTTTTTGCACAGCATCAAATATTTTTTTATCTATTATTGATTCATGTGTATTTTCTACAGCTATCCATTTTTCTTCTGGATTCGGTTTAATTTTTCTATTTTTATAACTTATTCTGCTTCTCTTATTCTGTACTGTTGTACCTATATAAACCCTATTTTTCAATATGTTTTTTACTGTTTTATTTTCCCAAAAGGTTTCTTTATTATATCTTGATTTATTGACTGTTGGAATATTACTATTGTTTAAGTAATATCTTATTGTTCCAACTTGATTCCCTCTAGATGCCATATTAAAAATAGTCCTTACAATTTGAGCCTCTGGCTCATAAATTATTAATTTATTTTTGTCATTTGGATCTTTTATATATCCAAGTGGTGTTTTTCCACCTACCCATTTTCCTTGTTTTTGCATAGTATGCATTGCCGTTCTGATTTTTTTTGATAAATCTTTCGAATACATATCATTTAATATTGATTTAAAAGGTGCAATATCATTGTTGCCGTTTGATGGTTCAAAGGTATCTATTCCATCTGTTACCGAAACATATCTTACATTATTTTCTGGAAACCACTTTTCTATATATTCACCTGTTTCTATATAATCACGTCCTAAACGAGATAAATCTTTTGTTACAACCATATTAATTTTTCCGTTTTCTATATCTCTTACCATTCTTTGAAAATCTGGTCTATTAAAATTTGTTCCTGTAAAACCTTGGTCAATATATGTATCTATTAATTGGTACTTCCATCCTAATTTTTTCACATATTCTGTTAATAATGTTCTTTGATTTTTTATGCTTTCACTTTCATTATAACCTCTATCTACATCTTCTTTTGATAGCCTTATATAAATTGCTACTTTATATATTGTTTTTTCACCATTTTCATTATATGGCATATTAATTTTAAATAATTCGTTCATATATCCTCCTGCTAATTTAAAATTATTTATTAATTTATATGCCTATAAATGCTTATTATTCTGGTTTTAAACATAGTAATTTGGGGATAATTAAAGCAAAACTAAATATCTTTATATTATTAAATTAATATAGGATATACTCATTCGAGTATATCCTATATTTTCGGACTTTGCTTTCTATTCCTTGCTAATCCTAACTAATGGCACAGTGTCATTAAAGCCCTCATTAAAACTACAAACGCCGTATCCTGCCTCAACCACTTTAGAGTAAGAATCAAACTCTCCACCAGCAAATCTTGCGAAGCCTTTACCACAAACAATGGCTATATACCATTTTGAAACGTTTTTTCTCTTGCATACATTCTTCCAAGTTTCCCCATTAGAAATCCGTTGAGCCCATTCCAATGCTTGTTCTACCCAGTTAGCCATTATTCCACCTAAGTCATTGGCATACCTCTTAAGTTCTGCAAAAGTTTTATAACCATTCCAGTTTTTTTCCGGAATCAATGTGTAGAATGGCACAGCATATCTTGCAGGATCTTTGTCAACTTCAATAAAAGCTTTTTGAATAATTTCCCTTATCCATTCCTGATTCTGGTTGTGCATACGTTTTTTAAATTTACTCCGATCGATTTTCAACGGGTTAACTTCAAAAACCTTTCCTTCAGCAGGTATACTTGCCACCTCAAATATATTGCATTTTTCGTTTGCATTTTGTTCCTCTATTACCTTAAAATTAGTAACACTGTCCAACGTTTCCTTTCTTCCGTCTTCGAAAACAACTTCCAATTTCATGTCTTATATCCTCCTGTATTTTCAAAATTTGTAGCATACTGCTTACATATTATATTTTACCATAGTTTCATATACTTTTCAAATAAAAACATTTTTAATTTAATTTTTATTATATATATGCCCAAAAACATCTTTATTTTTCTTTAAAATATTAATTATTAAATAAAAATAAAGATGTAGGTTTTATTTTAAATAAAATATATTTAAATAATAAACTAGTGAATAAAGCACATAAAAATGAAGTTATATCAATTTATTCAAAAGAGAAGGTTAACATTGGTGATGAAGTAATTAAAACGAGTGATAAAATTTCTCTTGATAACATAAATAAAGAAATAAATAAAAAGGAAAGAAAAATAAAAGTAAATATAAATTTAGAATGTTTAGAAAATAAGCCATTAAAGATTCAAATGGGAGATGGTTGTAATAAAGTTGAGTTTATAAGTGAATTTATCTGTCAAAAGGCTAAGACGAGAAAAATTACTAAAGAAGAAATTATAAAACAAATTGATAGAATGAAAGACACAGCCTATGAAATAGATAAAATAAATATAGATTTAGATGATAATATTTTTATTGATCATTACCACTTAAATGAGTTGCGTCGAGAAATCATAAATTTATTAAATGAAAAAAGATGTTATAAAATAAACTACATAAAAAAGGAATATAAAAGAGAAGTAACGGAATATGAGAATAAAAAACAAGTAAGTGTTTATTTAAAAAATGAAAAATTATTTGATAAATTAAAAGCACTAAAAATTGATAGAATTTATAGTGATAAAAAATATCCAAATACCATTTTTAAATTACCTCGCGTTATGAATACTTTTCCACAACTTAATCAAAAGGTTTTGATAGGAGAACTTGGAAGTTTAAGAAAATATGGAGATGTTATAACTGATTTCTCTTTTAATGTAACTAATTCATATACTGTAGCTTTTTTGAATTATTTAGGTTCAAAATTGATAACTTTATCATATGAAAATACAGATGATAATATAAAAGCAATAATAGATAATTATATAAATCGTTATCATAAAAAACCAAATTTAGAGCTTATTGTCGATTCATATCCTGAAATAATGATAAGTAAATTTAATCTTTTAAAACAATTCAATATAAATGAAGGATATTTGGTTAATAATAAAAATAATAAATTTAAAATAGAAGAGAAAGATAATTTAATGTATATTTATAATCATGAAAAAATAATTAAAAAAGATTATAAAAATTATTATGATATTGGGGTTCAATCTTTAAGAATTGATTTAAACGATGAAGAAGATTTAAATCAAATTAGAAAAGTTGTTAACTTAAATAAAAATTAATATAATTTTAACAAAATAATATTGTCTTATTTAATCAAAAGATTTATAATGTAGTTAGGGTGATCTTATGAGTTATTATGAAGATGAATTTGAAAATCAGATTAGTTGGTATGATGAATCAACAGAACAATTTGAAACAGAAGTAGAAAACTATGGTTTTATCGAGCCAGCACTACTTGCTATTATAACGGGTTTGATCGGAGAAATATCACTTTTATTTATTGCAATGCATATATAATAGTACATAAGTACTATTTTTTCTATATTTGAAAAAAATATATATTTATAGTATAATCTTTAAAGTTAAGGAAAGGAAAGAACATATGATAGAGAGATTAGAAACAATTGAAAAAAGATATAATGAATTAACGGAAGAATTAATGAAACCTGAAGTTATTTCAAATATCAAAAAAACATTACAACTTACAAAAGAACAAGCGGGATTAAAAGAAGCATATGATGCATATCAAGAATACAAAAGTACAACTTCACAAATAGAAGATGCAAAGGAAATGGTTAAGGATCCAGAACTTGGAGAAATGGCAAAAGAGGAATTAGAAGAACTTCAAACTAAATTAGAAAAATTAGAAAAAGAAATAGAAATTATTTTACTTCCTAAGGACCCAAATGATGGTAAAAATGTTATCGTTGAAATAAGAGGAGCAGCCGGTGGAGATGAAGCTAATATCTTTGCTGGAGACCTTTATCGTATGTATTTAAAATATGCTGAAAAAGAAGGATGGAAAATAGATGTATTAACTGAAGACCATTCAGAAGGTGGAGGCTTCACTTTAATAAGTTTTATGGTAAAAGGAGATAATGTTTACTCAAAATTAAAATATGAAAGCGGTGCTCATCGTGTTCAAAGAGTACCAGTAACTGAAACGCAAGGTCGTGTTCATACTTCAACTGCAACTGTTTTAGTTATGCCTGAGGCTGAAGAAGTAGACGTTGAAATTAATCCAAACGACTTAAGAATAGATGTTTATCGTTCAAGTGGATGTGGAGGACAAGGAGTAAATACAACTGATAGTGCGGTTAGAATTACTCACTTGCCGACAGGTATAGTCGTAACTTGTCAAAATGAGCGCAGTCAAATTCAAAACAAAGAAAAGTGTATGCAGATGTTACGTACAAAACTTTATGAGGAAACATTAAGAAAACAAGAAGAAGAACTAGGAAATGAAAGAAGAAATAAAATAGGAACAGGAGATCGTTCTGAAAAAATAAGAACGTATAATTACCCACAAAACCGTGTAACAGATCACCGTATAGGATTTACTTTAAAACAATTAGATCGTGTTATGGAAGGAGATTTAGACCAAGTAATTGAAGCTTTGATTACAGAAGATCAAGCTCGAAAACTTAGAGGTGAATAAATTGACAGATATTAACTATTTAGAAAAATATCTCCCAGAAAATAAACTAAAAGAAGGTATAGAAAGATTACAAAATGGCGAACCTGTTCAATATATCGTTGGTAATGTTAATTTTTATGGAAATGAAATAAAAGTAAATAAAAATGTTCTAATACCACGTTTTGAAACAGAAGAACTAGTTGAATATACAATAAGCTATATAAAAAAAATGTTCAAAGAAAAAATAAATATTATCGATCTAGGAACAGGCAGTGGTTGTATAGCTATAACGCTAAAGAAAAAAATAAATTCTAATGTAAGTGCAATCGATATTTCAAAAGAAGCACTAGAAGTAGCTAGAGAAAATGCTAAAAAAAATAAAGTAGAAATAGACTTTATTCAAAATGATATGCTAGATAATATTAGTAATAAATTTGACGTAATAATTAGTAATCCTCCATATATATCAAAAAATGAAGAAATACAGGATATTGTTAGAAAAAACGAACCATCCTTAGCCCTTTATGCTGATAATGAAGGACTATATTATTATGAAAAAATAATCAAACAAGCTAAAAAGAATCTAAAAGAAAAATTTATAATAGCTTTTGAAATAGGGTATATGCAAGGAGATAAAATAAAAAAAATAGCTGAACAAAATTATCCTAAAGCAGAAGTTGTTTTAAAAAAAGATTTACAAGGTAAAGATAGATTTATATTTATAATTAATAATTAAATTAACTAAAAGACTTTTTTCCAAGGTCTTTTTTTGATACAATAAATATTAGGTGGTAGTATGGAAGAAAAATTACAAATGTTATTAAAACAAATTGATATGTTTAAAGATAATATTAATGATTTTGAAGGTGGAAAACTAGAAAAAATAATAGGAAATAAAAGTAAGACAGAATATCGTTTCTATATTACCTTGAAAGAAAATCTAAAACTAATCACTTATTTAGAATTTGAAGAAAAACTAAAGAAAAAATATAGTGATTTTGAAAAAATAAATGCCTATTTTAATGTTGAAACAAAAAAGGAAGAATATATAAAAGATTACTATAACTATTTTTTAGACCTATATAGTAAAAACTCACCTCTTTTAGCTATGTTTAAAGATCGAAAAATCAGTTATACGGATAACAAACTTACACTTGAACTTCTAAACAAAGCAGAAGAAATTAAATTAAATGGAACTAAAAATGACTTAGAAAAAAGTTTTAAAAGAGCAGGTTACGATTTAGAAATAGAAATTAAAATTGATGAAGAAAAAAATAAAGAACTAAGAGAAGAAATCAATAAAGAATTAGAAATAAACATTCCAAAAGAAACAATCAAAAAAGAAGAACCTGTTGTCGAAAAACAAAATAAATATAAAAATTATAAAAGACCACCCCTAATTACTGATCCAACCAATGAAAAAATAATCGTAGGAAAAGAAATAGAAGATAGTCCATCTAGACTAGATACCGTTATTATGCCTGGTGGAACAACCGTAATTGAAGGTTATATATTTGGTAAAGATGTAAGAGAAACAAGAACAGGATTGAAAATTATATCTTTAAAAATAACGGATTATACTGATAGTATTTATGGAACTTTATTTGTTAATGATGAAGAAGAATTTAAAATAATTAATAAAAAAATACAAGTAGGATCGTGGTACAAAATAAGAGCAAGCGTTAAAGATAAAGATCAATATAACCAAGATATATCTTTAACAATTAGAGACATTAATGTCTTAAAAAAAGAAGTAGAAGAAATAATTGATGATGCACCAGTTAAAAGAGTTGAACTTCATGCCCATACAAAAATGAGTCAAATGGATGGTGTTGTTGCGGCTAAAGATTTGTTAAAGCAAGCTCTAAAATGGGGTCATAGAGCAATTGCTGTAACTGATCATAATGGAGTACAAGGATTTGTTGATGCATATCATTTTGTAAGAGATTATAATAAAAAACTAAAAGAAGGAGAAGAACCATTTAAAGCTTTATATGGAACAGAACTTACAATGATTGATGATACCGTTAAAATTGTTGTAAGACCAAATGATAGTAAATTATTAGATAATACCTATGTTGTTTTTGATTTAGAAACAACAGGATTTAATGCCGGTGGTGAAGACTCTATAATTGAAATTGGAGCTGTTAAAATTTTAAATGGTGAAATAATTGATCGATATGATCAATTGGTTGATCCAGGAAAACAAATTAGTCAAAGAATTACAGATGTTACTAGTATTACTAATGAAATGTTAGTAGGAAAACCAAATGAAGAAACAGCTATTAAAGAATTTAAGGAATGGATTGCTGACTTGCCAATGGTTGCCCACAATGCTAAATTCGACGTTTCTTTTGTTGAAATGGCTTATGAAAAATATAACCTAGGAGAATTTAAAAATACAGTAATTGATACCTTAGAACTTTCACGTACAATGGATAATAATTATGCAAGACATAGTTTATCCGCTCTTGTTAAAAGATATAATGTAGCCTTCGATGAAGAACATCACCACAGAGCTGATTATGATGCAGAAGGAACAGCTTTGGTATATCATAAAATGATGAATAAATTGGTATCAAGAAATATTGAGAAAATAAGTGAATTAGATAATTTAGTTTCTAAGGATGAAATTCATAAATATGGGCAAGCAAGTCATATTAATATTTTAGCTAAAAATAAAAAAGGTTTAAAAAATCTATTTAAAATTATAAGTTTAGCCAATACAACATATTTATATAAAACACCTAGAATCCTACGTAGTGAAATTGAAAGATTAAGAGAAGGATTACTTGTTGGTAGTGGATGTTATCAAAGTGAAGTATTTGTTCAAGCCAGAAGTAAAAGTGATGAAGAATTAACAAACATTATTAATTTTTATGACTATGTTGAAGTACAACCAATGGATGTTTATGAACATTTAGTTGAAAATGGAGAATTTGGAAGTACTGAAGAGTTAGAAAGCCATTTGAAAAAAATTGTCAGAGTAACTAAAGAATGTGGAAAAATAATAGTTGCAACTGGAGATGTTCATCATTTATTTAAGGAAGATAAAATTTATCGTGAAATTATTGTTAATCAAAAAGTACCAGGAGGTGGAAGACATCCACTTGCTCGTTATAAAAAAATTCCATCGCAACATTTTAGAACAACAAGAGAAATGCTTAATGACTTTGCCTTTTTAGGTGATGAGTTAGCTTATGAAATAGTTGTTGAAAATACTAATAAAATAGCTGATATGATTGAAATTATTGAAGTTATAATTGAAACAGGTGGTGTTCCATTCTCACCTAAAATTGATAATTCTGTTGAAATAGTAAATGATATGGTTTATTCTAAGGCTAAGGAATGGTATGGAGATCCACTTCCTGATTTAATTAAAGATCGTATAGAACAAGAATTAAAAGGAATTATTGGTGGAGGATTTGATGTTATCTATCTTATAGCCCAAAAACTAGTAAAAAAATCAAATGATGATGGTTATTTAGTAGGATCGCGTGGTTCGGTTGGATCTAGTTTTGTTGCTACAATGATGGGTATAACAGAAGTAAATCCCCTACCAGCTCATTATAGATGTCCAAAGTGTAAACACAGTATTTTTGAAGAAGATGGAAAAACATTAGGTTCAGAATATTCAAGTGGTTTTGATCTACCAGATAAGAAATGCCCAAAATGTAATGAAAATATGATTAAAGATGGACAAGATATGCCATTCGCAACTTTCTTAGGATTTAATGCCGATAAGGTACCAGATATTGACCTTAACTTTTCTGATTTAAATCAAGCTGCAGCTCATGAATATACAAAAGTTTTATTTGGTGTTGATAATGTATACCGTGCTGGAACAATTGGAACTGTAGCCGAAAAAACAGCCTTTGGTTTTGTTAAAGGATATTGTGAAGATAAAAATATTGTTATGAGAACAGCTGAAGTAGAGAGATTAGCTATGGGATGTACTGGTGTAAAAAGAACAACTGGACAACATCCAGGAGGAATAGTTGTAATTCCTGGATATATGGATGTTTTCGACTTCACACCATTCCAATATCCAGCAGATGATCCAAATTCCGCATGGCGAACAACACACTTTGATTATCATGCCATCGATGAAGATGTTTTAAAACTAGATATTTTAGGACATTCAGATCCAACACAATTACGTATGATTCAAGATTTAACTAAAATGGATGTTACAAAGGTCCCACTAGATGATAAAGAGACAATGAATATTTTCTTATCACCTGAACCTTTAGGTGTAACAAAAGAACAAATTATGTGTAATACAGGAACTTTAGGAATTCCTGAATTTGGTACAAAATTTACTATCCAAATGGTAGAGGATACTAAGCCAACAACTTTTGCTGAATTAATAAAAATTTCAGGTTTATCTCATGGTACTGATGTTTGGCTTGGAAATGCTCAAGATTTAATTAAAAATAAAATTGTTCCATTTAGTGAGGTTATTGGTTGTCGTGATGATATTATGGTATATCTTATGTATAATGGTGTAGAACCAATTAAAGCATTTAAAATAATGGAATTTGTTCGTAAAGGAAAAGCAAGTAAAGATCCAGATACTTGGAGTGAATATGTTCAACTAATGAAAGATGCGAAAATTCCTGATTGGTTTATTGGTTCATGTCAAAAAATAAAATACATGTTCCCTAAAGCACATGCTGCAGCGTATGTTATAAGTGCTTTTAGAATTGCATGGTTTAAAGTACATATGCCAGTTTATTATTATGCTTCTTGGTTATCAACAAAAGCAACAGATTTTAATGTTGAAGCTATGATTAAAGGATATGATGCTATAAAAGAAGCTATTATTGAAATTAGTAATAAAGGAAATGAAGCAACAAATAAAGATGCAGGTGTTTCCGAATCATTATATCTTGCCTTAGAAGCAACTGCTCGTGGCATAAAATTTGAAAATGTTAATTTATACAAAAGTGAAGCTACAACATTTGGTGTAAAAGATGATAAAACAATTTATCCACCATTCAATTCAATTGATGGACTTGGTGATACGGTTGCCAAAAATATTGTAAGTGAACGTGAAAAACGAGAATTTATTAGTATTGAAGATTTACAAAAACGTTGTAAGATATCAACTACATTAATAGATAAAATGCGCCTTATGGGAATTCTAGATGGAATGGATGAATCAAGTCAACTTAGTTTGTTTTAAAGCATGAAAAATCATGCTTTTTTATTTAAATTTTTATAATAAAATAGCAAAAGAAGAAAGCAATGAAATATCTATTCCAGAAAGTAAAGATAAAACAAAAATTAAGAAGTAAATATAAAAGGGTATTTACTTTTTTTGTAGTATAATTTAAGTAGAAGGTTATAAAAGTAAAGATAAATGCTATAATGATAATAGCTTAAAGAAAGAGGTAATTATGGAATTATATAAATTAGAAAAAGTATATAAAACTTATAAAAGTAAATTTCAGGAAAATCACGCTTTAAATGGAATTGATTTAAATATAAATGAAGGGGAAATTGTTATTATTCTAGGTCCTAGTGGAAGTGGTAAAAGTACAATGTTAAATGTACTATCAGGAATAGATTATATAACACGTGGAAAAATTTATTTTCAAAATGAAAGACTTGATAAATTTGACGAAGAAAACTTACTAAACTACCGTAAAGAAAATTTAGGATTTATATTTCAAAGTTATAATTTAATTTCTAACTTAACAGTAAAAGAAAATATTGAATTAGGAAAAGAATTATCAGATAATCCATTGTCAATAAATGAAATATTAAAAGAAGTTGGTTTAGATGAACATAAAAATAAATATCCATATCAACTATCTGGAGGACAAATGCAAAGAGTCGCAATTGCACGCGCACTAGTAAAAAATCCTAAAGTTTTATTTTGTGATGAACCAACAGGTGCATTAGATGAGAAAACAGGTAAAAATGTTTTAAGTCTACTTCAAAAAATAAATAAAAAATATCACACAACAATGATTATCGTTACCCATAATCCAAGTATAGCAAATATGGGAAATACAGTAATTAAAATGAACAGTGGTAATATAGTTGAAACCATAAAAAACAAAGAAATAATAGATGCTAAAGATTTGGGGTGGGCATAATGCGATTATTATTTATAAATGCTTTAAAAGGACTAAAAAAGAAAAAAATTCAAATGTTTGGTATTGTTATGATGGTTATGCTATCAACAGCTGTTTACGTTGGAATGAATAGTGCCATTGATCGCCTAGAAAAAAGATATTATAACTATCTAGATGAACAAAATGTTGAAGACTTTAGTTTCGGTGTGAATCTAGATTATCAAAAAGATATTAAACCAGAAGATATTGATGAACTTCTTAATAATGAATTAAAAAACATATCAGAAGAAGAAAAAATATTCTTAGAAGAATATAAGGAATTTTTAAAAAGGCCTAATCTAGATTTACAAATAATTTATACAGTTAAAAATATTTTTGATAAATATGATATAACACCAAAATTTGAACAAAGAAAAGTTGATCAAATAACTAAAAAATATAATTTTAGTTATGAATTAGAACGTTCAAAAACAATTAATCAAAAAAACAAATTATTAAAAATAATGCCATATAGTAAAAACAATAAAATTAATAAACCATATTTAGTTAAAGGAAGATTTCCTAAAAATAATGGAGAAATTACAATTTTACCTGAATATGCTAAAATCAATAAATTAAAAATTGGCGATAAATACAAAATAAATAATAAGGAATATAAAATAGTTGGATTATCTTATGCTCCAGATTACATTTATCCGTTAATATCATTTAGTATGCCTATTTTTGATGCCAAAAATAATAATCTTATCTTTATGATAGAAGATGATTATAATGAACAGACAGGTGTTATTGATAATAGTTATGCTTTAAAATATAATTATAAAACAAAAAGAAAATTTGAGATAAGTATATCTTCGGAAAAATCTTCAGAAAAACCAGATAAAATGTTTAAAATTTTTGAGGAAGAAGATACCCTTATGATGGATATGAACACAGTTACTAGAATTAGTCGTATTGGTTCATTGCAATTAGAATTTGCTTCTGATCGTCTATTCGCACAATATTTTTTATATCTATTACTTGCAATTTCAGTTTTAATAATTATTGTTATAACTAAAAAAAGAATAGATGATGAAAGACTTCAAATAGGTGTTTTAAAATCACTAGGATATAATCGCTTTAGTATTGCAATAAGTTATCTTGTTTATCCTATTTTAGGCTCACTAATTGGTGGAATATTAGGATTTATAATTGGAAATTTAGTAAGCAGTCCAATTTCTAGTGTTTTACTTAGTTATTATAATGTACCACTACAAAATTATAGTATTAATTTTAAATATTTAAAAACAGCTATCTTAACACCAATGATAACTTTATCAGTTCTCAGTTATTTAATTGCTCTTTTTATGCTTAGAAAAAAACCACTACAATTATTAAAAGAAGGAAGCAATTTAAAAGTAAA
>OLOX01003444.1_pt1 | contig 11903 bp, 8 predicted proteins | sample 1672091 | NCBI WGS metagenome assembly OLOX01 (sample SAMEA3136644, study PRJEB25190) | human gut metagenome | reverse complement strand
AGATAGGGCAGGCCTGCTCCCCGCAGACGCTTCTTCATAAAGTCGATATAGTTCAGCCGGCTGCCGCTTAATAGGCCTTTATCCGTACAGGCCAGGCCGTAGCCGGAGATAAAGAAAAAGGAGGGGACACTGTAACGGCTTAAAATCTCCAGAAATAAGTAAAGAGTAAAGTTGTTGGGGGCAAGTGCCAGGCTGCCGATATGAATACCGATGACGCCAAGCATGCAGATGCCGCGCAGATTATCTATAATGGTGTTTCGCATAAGTACCTCGCTAATTTTTAGTCTTCTTTAATTATACTATACCTGAAAAATTCCTGCCAAGATTTTACCTCGAAATATTTGACGTATTCTTCATTAAGGTGTAAAATATATACAATCAATTTGCACCTTTAAATTGGTCCTGTGAGACTGCAAGGTATAAGTTATTATGAAACCTAAGGCCTTTTTGCACCATCATGGGACGAGAAGGCCTTTTATTATGCAATTTTATTATAAAAAACAGGAGGTAAAGCTAATGGCTAAATCAAATGTATCTCTGGGTGGCAGAGATATACTGGATCTGGAAAGCCTCAGCGTTGAGGAAATCGAGCTGGTTTTGAAAACAGCTGAGGAAATGAAGAAGATTATGAAGAGGGATATCAAAAAGGTGCCCTCACTGCGCGGTAAATCTATCATCAATCTGTTCTATGAGCCCAGTACACGTACCCGTACATCCTTCGAGCTGGCAGGCAAATATCTGGGTGCCGATGTAGTAAACATCACTACATCCTCCTCCAGTGTTGTCAAAGGTGAATGCCTGCGCGACACCATCCTGACTGTACAATCCATGGCTTGTGATGCGATTGTTATGCGTCACCCCATTGAAGGCGCAGCAGCTTATGCTGCTAAGGTTGCAGACCCTGTAATCATCAACGCCGGCGATGGCGCACACGCACATCCTTCTCAAGGCTTCCTGGATATGTTTACTATCCGTGAGCAGGGCAAAAACCTGAAGGGCTTGAAAATGGCAATCATCGGTGATATCCTCTACAGCCGTGTTGCCCGCACCAATATTGCTGCCTGGACCAAAATGGGCGCTGAGGTACACGTTGCAGGTCCTATGACTCTGCTGCCGCATGACATCGCTTCTCTGGGCGTTACCGTACACAAACGCGTTGAAGAAGCAATCGAAGGCGCTGACGTAATCGATATCCTGCGTATTCAGCTGGAGCGTCAGCAAAAGGGTCTGTTCCCGTCTCCGCGTGAATATGCACGCATCTTCGGTATTAACGAAAACCGCCTGAAGCTGGCTAAGCCTGACGTAACCGTGCTGCATCCCGGCCCGATGAACCGTGGTCTGGAAATCTCCTGGGAGGTTGGTTACTGCGATAACGCCGCAATCCGTACTGAGGTACAAAACGGCGTAGCTGTACGTATGGCACTTTTATTCTTGACTTTGACAGGAGGTAAACACATTGAAAACGTTGATTAAAAACGGCAGGGTAGTAGACCCCAGCCAAAAATTAGATGCTGTAATGGATATCCTCGTTGAGGATGGCAAAATCAAAGCTTTGGGCAAGGATATTGCCGAAGCTGCTGACGAGGTTTTTGATGCAACCGGCCTCGTAGTAACTCCCGGTCTGATTGACGTACACACTCATATGCGTGAGCCCGGCCTGGAAGCTAAGGAAGATATTATCAGCGGTACTAAGGCTGCTGCTGCCGGCGGTGTAACCACCGTTGCCTGCATGCCTAATACCAAGCCTGTTATTGATACCTCCATCGTAGTAAGCGGTATCAAAGAACGCGCTCGCGAGGAAAGCTACGCTAACGTTGAAGTTATCGGCGCAATCAGCAAGGGCGAAAAGGGCGAAGAGCTGGCAGAGATGGGCGACATGGCAGAAAAAGGCGCTATGGGCTTCTCTGATGACGGCCACTATGTAAAGAGCTCCCGTCTGATGGTGCTGGCTGCCAAATATGTAACTGCTTTCGACAAACCTTTGCTGTGCCATGCAATTGATCCTGAGCTGGATTCCGAAGGCTACATGCATGAAGGCGCTGTTTCCGCACGTATCGGCGTACCGGGCGTACCGGCAATCAGCGAAGATATCGCTGTTGCACGTGACTGCATCATCGCTGAATACACCGGCGCACATGTACACATCTGCCACGTTGCCTCCAAGGGTGCTATCGACATCATCCGCCAGGCTAAAAAACGCGGCGTAAATGTTACCAGTGAAGTAACTGTACATCATCTGACTCTGACTGATGAGGCTTGCGCTGATTACAATTCCGCAACCCGCGTTAACCCGCCGCTGCGCAGTGCAGACCACGTACAGGCTATGCGTGAGGCTGTTTTAGACGGCACTGTTGACGCAATCGTTACTGACCACTCCCCGCATGCTCCGGAAGAAAAGGATGTTGAATTCCGTTATGCTCCGAACGGCTTCTGCGGTCTGGAAACCTCTCTGGCAGTAATGCTGACTGACTTATATCATACCCATGTATTCGACCTGAATACTATTATCAGCAAAATGAGCTGCGAGCCTGCTAAGCTGTTCAAGCTTGCCGGCGGTACTCTGAAAGAGGGCAGTGTTGCTGATATCACTATTATGGACCTGAATAAAAAATGGACTGTTGACAGCTCCAAATTCTATACCCGCGGCAAATTCACCCCGTACGAAGGCAAGGCCTGCACCGGTAAGGCTGTTGCCACCATGCTGCACGGTAATTTTGTAATGAGGGATGGTGTAGTATGCACGAAAAAGTGAGAAAAGGAAAATTAGTTTTAAAAGACGGCAGCGTTTTTGAAGGCACTCTGTATGGCGGCAAACGCAATGCTGTAGGTGAGGTTGTATTCACCACCGGCATGAGCGGTTACCAGGAGACCTTGACCGACCCGTCCTTCTGCGGTCAGATTGTAGTAATGACCTATCCGCTGGTAGGCAACTATGGCTGCAACCCGCTGTTTAACCAAGGTAAGAAATGTTTTTTCCAGGGCTTCGTTATCGGCGAGCTGTGCGATTGCCCCAGCAACTGGCGCAATGAGCAGAGCCTGGAGGACTTCCTGACTGAACAGGATATTCCGACCTTAGCAGGTGTCGATACACGTGCTATCACCCGTAAAATCCGTAATCACGGCGTACTGCAGGGCGTAATCGTTCCGGCAGAAATGCCTGAGGAGGAAGTACAGAAGCTGCTGGATTTACCGGCAGTACACAACCAGGTTGAGGAGGTTACCACTCCCGAGGTTTACACCATGGGCGAGGGCAAGCTGCATGTAGCTGTTATGGACTTCGGTATTAAACGCAATATCCTGAAATCCATTGAAGCCTTTGGCTGTCGCCTGACAGTATTCCCTGCTTCCGCTACTGCAGAAGAGGTGCTGGCATGTGATCCGGACGGTATCTTCCTGTCCAACGGCCCCGGCGACCCGAAGGATTTGCCTGAGGTTATTGAAAACATTAAGAAATTAATCGGCAAGAAACCGATTTTCGGTATCTGCCTCGGTCATCAGCTCATGGCTTTGGCTAACGGCGCTGATACCTATAAAATGAAATTCGGCCATCGCGGTATTAACCAACCGGTAAAATACCTGGCAACCGGCCGCATCTACATCAGCGCCCAAAACCACGGCTATGCTGTAGATGAAAAATCTCTGGAAGGCAAGGGCATCAACATCAGCCACATTTCCATGAACGACGGTACTATCGAAGGCTTGGAATACACCAAGCATCCTACCTTTACCGTTCAATATCATCCGGAAGCCTGCCCTGGCCCTGGTGATCATGATTATTTGTTTAAACATTTTGTTGATATGATGGAGGGTCGTTAATTATGCCGAAGCTTAAAGATATTAAAAAGGTTCTCGTTATCGGCTCCGGCCCTATTATTATCGGTCAGGCAGCAGAGTTTGACTATGCAGGCACCCAGGCTTGCCGTGCTCTGAAGGAAGAAGGCCTGGAGGTTGTACTGATTAACAGTAACCCTGCAACCATTATGACTGATGTGCATGTGGCTGACCGCGTATATGTTGAACCTATCAGCGTTGAATTCATTGAAAAAATTATCAAACGTGAGCATCCTGATTCCCTGTTGGCAACACTTGGCGGTCAGGTTGGCCTGAACATGGCTATGAAACTGGAAGAGCAAGGCATTCTGAGCAAATACAACGTTCGTCTGCTGGGCACTCAGATCAGCGCTATCAAACGTGGTGAAGACCGCGAAATGTTCAAGGAAACTATGGAGAAAATCCATCAGCCGATTCCTGAAAGCACTATCGTAGAAACCATTGAAGCTGCTTGCGACTTCGGCAAGGAAATCGGCTATCCGCTGATTGTCCGTCCTGCGTATACCCTCGGCGGTACCGGCGGCGGCATTGCTGAAAACGAGGAAGAGCTGATTGATATCGTGCAAAAGGGCCTGGGCTACAGCCCCATCGGCCAATGCCTGATTGAACGCAGCATCGCCGGCTGGAAGGAAATCGAATACGAAGTAATCCGCGACGCTGCTGATAACTGCATCACTGTCTGCTCTATGGAAAACCTGGATCCTGTTGGCGTACACACCGGTGACTCCATCGTTGTGGCTCCGGCACAGACTCTGAGCGATAAAGAAGTACAGCTGCTGCGTCAGGCTTCTATCGATATCGTGCGTGAGCTGGGCGTAGTTGGTGGCTGTAACGTACAGCTGGCTCTCGACCCGTACTCCGAAAACTACTATGTAATCGAAGTTAACCCGCGTGTAAGCCGTTCTTCCGCACTGGCTTCCAAAGCTACCGGTTATCCGATTGCTAAGGTTACCAGCAAAATTGCTGTCGGCTACAACCTGGACGAAATCGAAAACGCTGTTACCAAAAAGACTAAGGCTTGCTTCGAGCCTACCATTGACTATATCGTACTGAAATTCCCGCGTTGGCCGTTCGATAAATTCGTAACCGCTGACCGCACCCTGGGCACTCAGATGAAGGCTACCGGTGAGGTTATGGCAATTGAGCGCAGCTTTGAAGCTTCTATGCTGAAGGCAGTTCGCTGCCTGGAAATCGGCCTCAACCATCTGGAAATGCCTGAGCTGAAGGCTTTGAGCGATGAAGAAATTCATGACCGCATCAAACGCATTGATGACGAGCGTTGCTTCGTTGTTGCTGAGGCTATCCGCCGCGGCATTACTCTGGAAGAGATTCACGATATCACCAAGATTGACCTGTGGTTCCTTTCCAAAATCCAAAACATCATTAAAATGGAAAAAGCTCTGGAAACTCACGAGCTGACTCCGAGCCTGCTGCGTAAGGCTAAGAGAATGGGCTTTGCCGATGCTGTTATCGGTAAACGCGTAGGCAAGACTGAGTTTGAAATCCGCGATATGCGTAAGGCTAACGGCATTCTGCCGACCTACAAAATGGTTGATACCTGCGCTGCGGAATTTGAAGCTGCAACCCCGTACTACTATTCCTGCTACGAAACCGAGGATGAGGTTGAAGTAAGCGACAGAAAGAGAGTAGTTGTACTCGGCTCCGGTCCTATCCGAATCGGTCAGGGCGTAGAATTCGACTACTGCTCCGTACACTGCGTATGGGCGTTGAAGGAAATGGGCTATGAAACCATTATCATCAACAACAACCCGGAAACCGTTTCCACTGACTTCGATATTTCCGATAAACTGTACTTTGAGCCGCTGACTGTTGAGGATGTTCTCAACGTTATCGACAAAGAAAAACCGGAAGGTGTTATCGTTCAATTCGGTGGTCAGACTGCTATCAACCTGGCAGGTCCGCTTTCCCGCGCAGGCGTGAAGATTCTGGGCTCCTCCGTTGACAGCATCGACCGCGCTGAGGACCGTGAACGCTTCGACGAGCTGCTGACAAGCTGCGATATCCCGCGTCCGCAGGGCCACACCGTATTTGATACCGAGGGTGCGCTGGTTGCTGCCCACAATGTTGGCTATCCGACTATGGTTCGTCCTTCCTACGTACTGGGCGGCCGTGCTATGGAAATCGTTTATAACGATGACGAGCTGCGCAACTACATGACCTACGCTGTTAAGGCTTCTCACGAGCATCCGGTACTGGTTGACCATTACCTGCAGGGCACTGAGGTAGAGGTTGACGCTATCTGCGACGGTAAGGAAGTATTAATCCCCGGCATCATGGAACACGTTGAACGTGCAGGCGTACACAGCGGTGACTCCATCGCCGTATATCCGCCGCGCAGCCTGAGCGAGAGTGTTATCCGCACCATTATCGAATACACCAATAAAATGGCTCTGGGCCTGGAAGTTAAGGGCATGATTAACATTCAGTACATCGTTCGTGACGAGCATGTATATGTAATAGAGGTTAACCCGCGTTCCTCCAGAACCGTACCGTTCCTGAGCAAGATTACCGGCATTTCCATGGTAGACGTTGCTACCAGATGCGCAATGGGCATGAGCCTCAAAGAGCAGGGCCTGCAGGCTGGTCTGCGCTTCTTCCCGGACTACTATGCTGTTAAAGCTCCTGTATTCAGCTTCAATAAGATGAGCAACGTAGATATCACCCTTGGACCTGAAATGAAATCCACCGGTGAGGTTATGGCCTGCGACTACCAGTACAGCCGTGCGCTGTATAAGGCCTGCATCGCTTCCGGTATCAATGTACCGCACGAGGGTGCAATTCTGATTACTGTTGCTGATATGGATAAGCCTGAGGCAGTTGCTATTGCCCGCGGCTTTGAAGAGCTGGGCTACACCGTTATCGCAACCGGCGGGACTGCGGAATATCTGCAGCAATACGGTGTAACTGTTGAGGTTGCTACCAAAGTAAGCGAAGGTCATCCGAACCTGATTGATGATATCAAGAGCGGCCGCATCGGTATGGTTATTAACACTACCAACCATGGCCGTGACGCTGAACGTGACGGCTTCAAAATCCGCCGTTCTACCGTAGAGCATGCAATTGCCTGCCTGACCTCTATGGATACTGCACGCGAGCTGCTGAACGTTATGAGCGCAATGCGTCGTCGCAGCGTTGTACGCGTTACCGCTCTGCAGGACCTGACCTGGGAGGATTGATTATGTCTAAAACTATTGCTAGTGCCAAGGTAATTGGTCAACGAGTTTTAAATAGTACGACAAAATTAATAAATGTTTATGCACCGGAAATCGCTGCCGAGGCTGTCCCCGGACAGTTCGTCAACGTGAAGGTGTGCAAGAATACTGCTCCGCTGCTGCGCCGTCCCTTCGGCGTAGCAGGAGTTAACAAGGCTGAGGGCAGCATCACCATGATCTACCGTATCATCGGTGAAGCAACCCATATCCTGGCTGACGTTTGCAGCGGCGACGAGCTGAGCATCGTCGGCCCGCTGGGACACGGCTTTGATATGAGCGCCAAAAAACCGCTGCTGGTTGGCGGCGGCTTGGGCCTGGCTCCGCTGTTGTTTTTGGCAGAGGGCTTCGGTGAGGGCAATACCGATATCCTGATGGGCGGCCGTAGTGCCGAGGAATTGTTCTGGACCAAGCTTTATGAAAGCCTCAGCAAAAATATTTACCTGACCACCGATGACGGCAGTGTCGGCACTAAGGGTACTGTAATGGCCCTGCTGCCACAGCTGTTGAAAGAGGGTGGCTATGACTGCGTATACGTTTGCGGTCCTGTACCGATGATGCGCGCAGTTGCCAATGCCTGCTTAGAAGCCGGTGTAAAATGTCAGGTATCTCTGGAAAAATACATGGCCTGCGGTCTTGGTGCGTGCCTGTCCTGTGCCTGCGAAGGCATCGGCAAGCGCATCAAGGTCTGCAAGGACGGTCCGGTGTTCTGGGCAGAGGAGGTAGGAGAATGGTAAAAGCATTGTATGATGGCCGTCTGGCAGTTGATATTGCCGGACTGAAAATGGCTACTCCTGTTACTACCGGCTCCGGCACCTTTGGCTTTGGCCTGGAATTTACCGATTTTCTCGACCTGGAAAAGGTTGGCGCTGTTACCGTAAAGGGTACATCTCTGGAGCCTGCAGCAGGCAACAAGGGGCAGCGTGCGGTAGAAACCCCGTCCGGTATGCTCAATTGCATCGGTCTGGAAAACCCCGGCAGCGAGTACTTCTTGGAGCACACTCTGCCTGAGCTGAAAAAATATAACGTACCTGTGATTGTCAACATCTACGGCCATACCCCCGAGGAATACGGCGCTGTTGCCAAAAAGCTGGACGTAGACGGTGTTGATGCAGTAGAAATCAACATCTCCTGCCCGAACGTCAAAGAGGGCGGTATTGTTTTCGGCACTGTGCCGGAGGCAGCTGCTGAAGTTGTACGTGCGGTTAAGGCCAACACCAGCAAAATGGTTATCGCCAAGCTTTCTCCTAATGTAACGGATATTGTGGTGATGGCGAAGGCTGTAGAAGCAGCAAGTGCGGATGCAATTTCCATGATTAATACGCTGCTCGGTACCAAGATTGATATTGAGCGTCAGCGTCCTGTATTGGGCAACGTAACCGGCGGCCTCAGCGGTCCTGCTGTACGTCCGGTAGCAGTGCGCCTGGTTTACCAGGTAGCACAGGCTGTGCATATCCCCATCATCGGCATGGGCGGCATCATGTGTGCCGAAGATGCAATTGAGTTCATGCTGGCAGGCGCAAGTGCGGTAGCAGTTGGCACCGCAAACTTTGTACAGCCTGATATCGCTGAAACCATTGCTCATGGTATGCTGGCATATCTGGACAGACATAACGCGCAGAATATTTCCGAAATTGTCGGTCTGGCATTACCTGAAGGTAAAAAAAGCATGCCGTTGTATAACGACGCTGAATAACGACGATTTATAACGTTATTCTCCGGCGTTCTGAAAAAAATATATTTGATAGGGAGATTTTCTCATGCAACATGATGATAGATTAATAGTCGCACTCGACTTTCCTACCTTGGAGCAGGCTAAGGCTTGCGTTGTCGAATTGGGTGACGCAGTAAGCTACTACAAGGTTGGCATGGAGCTTTATTATGCAGTAGGCAGCGAAATCATCCGCTTCTTGAAGGAACAGGGCAAGCATGTTTTCCTGGACCTCAAGCTGCAGGATATTCCTAACACTGTTGCTCATGCACTTACCGTACTCAGCGATTTGGGTGCAGACATGATGAACGTTCATGCTGTCGGCGGCAAAAAGATGATGGCAGAGGCTGTTAAGGCTGTGCATGAGGCTGCTGAGGCAGCAGGCCGTCCGGCACCGAAGCTGATTGCTGTAACCATTCTTACCAGCATGGATGATGAACAGTTTGCTGATTTAAATTATAAAAATACTATTGCCGAGCAGGTTATCAGCCTGGCTAAGCTGGCGAAGGAAGCAGGCATGGACGGCGTTGTTGCTTCTCCTAAGGAGGCTGCGGCTATCCGTGAGGCTTGTGGCCCCGAGTTCCTGATTGTTACCCCGGGCGTACGTCCTGCGGGCAGCTCTCTGGATGACCAGAAGCGCGTAGCAACACCGGCAGGCGCTCTGCAAAACGGCAGCAGTCACATCGTAGTAGGCAGACCTATTACTAAGGCTGAAGCAAGACAAGCAGCAGCATTGGCAATTGTAGAAGAGATTAAAGGAGTGTAAGCAAATGGCAGTTTTAGAAGAAAAAGATGTTATGAAAATGCTCGAGGAAACTGAAGCAGTTCTCCATGGTCACTTTTTGCTGACCAGCGGTCTGCACAGCCCTATGTATGTTGAAAAATTCAACGTACTGCAGCATCCTAAATATACCGAGCGCCTGTGCCAGGAAATTGCACGTCGTTATGAAAACGACAATGTTGAACTGGTAGTTGGCCCGATGACCGGCGGTATCCTGCTGGCTCACGAGGTTGGCAAGGCTCTGGGCACCCGTGCTATCTTCACCGAGCGTGAAAACGGCAAAATGACTCTGCGTCGTGGCTTCCAAATTCCGGCAGGCACCCGCGTACTGGTTGTTGAAGACATCGTAACCACCGGCGGCAGCGTTAAAGAGGTTATGGAAGTAGTTAAAGAGCATGGCGGCGAGCTCGTAGGCGTTGGCCTGCTGGTTGACCGCAGCGGCGGCAAGGTAGACTTTGGCGTTCGCACCGAAGCTCTGCTGCACCTGAACGTAGAAACCTTTGATCCGGCAACCTGCCCGCTGTGCGCTAAAGGCATACCGTTCACCAAACGTGGCAGAACTGGTAAATGACACCCGATTTGTCGCGAGTGTAACGAAGCGAGAAATCGAAAAGGTGGAATTATCCTCGAAGAGGACAAGTAAGCTAATCTAACCTAAATTTCACAGGCACCTGTTTATCAGCAAATGATAGGCAGGTGTTTTTTTTGCGCATTTTTTGCTATTTAACATGCTCTTAACATCGTCATAATACTTCCTTAACAATGATATATTATACTAGCATCATAAACCACGAACACTACTGATAAGGCGCAGAACTTATCGGAAATAAATTTTTTCACGATGGTTGAAGGAGGAAATATATTATGAAATTGAAAAAAGTCGCATGTTTAGGTCTGGCAGCTATGGTAGCACTCGGTGCTTTGGGCTGCGGCAGTGATAACAAGGCTGCAGATAACAAAGCAGGCAGCAAGGTTACCGGCAGTGTAACCGGCAGCGGTTCTTCCGCACTTTTGCCGCTGGCAAAGGATGCAGCAAGCAAATTCAAAGCGCTTAACCCGGATGTTTCCATCACCCTTAACGGTGGCGGCAGCGGCACCGGTCTGAAACAGGTTGCAGACGGCAGCGTTAACATCGGTAACTCTGACGTACCGGCAGAAAGCAAGCTGAAACCCGAAGTTGCCAAAGGACTTGTAGACCATAAGGTTTGCGTAGTTACCATGGCTCCGGTTATCAACAAAGACCTGGCAGCTAAAGTAAAAAGCCTGACCAAGGCTCAGCTGACTGACATCTTCACTGCTAAGGTAACCAACTGGAAACAGGTTGGCGGTCCGGATGAACCTATCGTTCTGATTACCCGTCCTGCTACCAGCGGTACCCGCGCTCTCTTCCAGGAGTTCGCTTTGGGCGGTGCTAAAGAAGCAACCAACAAATCTCTGGAGACTGATGACTCCGGCACTCTGCTGCAAAGCGTAAAGGATAACAAAGGCGCTATTGGTTATGTTGCTCTGTCCTACCTCGTAAATAACAAAGACGTTGCAACTGTAGCAATCGATGGTGTAGAGCCTACTCTGGACAATACATACAACGGCAAATATCCTGTATGGGGTTATGAGCATATGTATACTAAAGGCGAAGCTACCGGTGCTGTAAAAGCATTCCTGGACTTCATCCTCTCTGCTGATTATGGCAAGGAAATTGAAAAGCAGGGGTATGGTGTTACTGCTAAAATGCAGGTTAAACGCTAAAATGGACTTCGGCTAAGGCGCATCTGCGTCGCGACGACTCCTAGGAGTACGAATATGTACGCCGTCGTCGTCGTCGCATAGCATCTGCATCCTTATCCTGTGTCCGGGGACTTCGGCTAAGGCACATCTGCGTCGCGACGACTCCCAACGCAAAGGCCCATGTTGTCGCAAGCGTAGCGAAGCGAGAACATGTTGGTCGTGCTAATAACCGAAGGGTGAGGAGTACCATTTAGTACGCCATCGTCGCCGCTCTTCGCATCTGACGCACTCTGCTTCGCCTTTGTGTATTAGAATATTAGAATAGAGGTCTTATATAGCCTTTTGATGATTGAAGCAGACGCACTAAGTTTCATTTTTAGGGCTTAGCATAGGAGCCTTATGCTTCGCTTAAATTCTAATCTAAAAACAATCTTATAGCTTGAGGAGTTATCTTAAATGCAACAGGTAAATACCAGTGCCTATCGGCAAGATACCCTGTGGCGTTATATCATCAGTGGCTGTGGTCTGGCGCTTATTGTTTTGACCATAGCTATTGGTGCTTTTTTATGCTACAAGGGCTTAGGCACATTCACTACATATAATCACAGCATCAGCGAGTTTCTTT
>OLOX01003438.1_pt1 | contig 11910 bp, 12 predicted proteins | sample 1672091 | NCBI WGS metagenome assembly OLOX01 (sample SAMEA3136644, study PRJEB25190) | human gut metagenome | reverse complement strand
AAGCCCGTAAGGGATTTTTCGACAGTCTGAAAGGCCCGGCGCGCAGCGCCGGGCCTTGGGGCTTCGCTTTACAGCTGCGAATAGCCGAAGCTGTTGACCAGGGCGTCGATTTTCTGCCCGGCCTTGCAGTAGGGGCACTCCCGGTAGTCGTAGCTGGCGTAGCCTGGAAGGTCCTGAATGGTGTAGACCGCCCGGACGGGGTAGCCCTCCACCTGGTCTACGGCGCTGTAAATGGCCGCCACACCCGCCACGGTGCCGCCGTAATAGGTGATGGCCTCCAGGGCGCGCTTGGCGGTATAGCCCGTGGTGACGGAAGCCATGAGCACCAAAACGTGCTTGCCCCGGATCATGCCCTGGGTATTGTCCCGGAAAATGATCTGGGAGTTGGCATTGTATTCCGGTTCCAGGATATAGATGGTCTCGTGGGCATTGATGGTGCGGAAGCCGCTCTTGGTCAGCTCCTGGGCAAGGCAGGTGCCCACCACACCGGTGCCGTCCAGGCACAATATGGTGTCCACAGGGGTGTCATTCACGAAATTGGCCACCAGCTGCTGCGCGCTGTCCTTGGCCTCGCTGAGGCGGGTCTTCTGATAGGTGATATCCACATAGTAATTGATGTGGGAGTGATTGGTCGCAAAATGGCCCCGGGCAACGCGAAGGGGCGCACTGCCATGGCGAATGGGCATCTTCATCAAAGTGATCATAGTTCCTGCCTCCGTAATCTGTGATAAATAAAAGGGTGTTTCGCGGCCCCCAATTGGGCATTTCGACGAAACACCTTACGGTTATTATACAGCTTCCGGCTTTCGGACGCAAGTAGGACTTCACTTCAAACCATCCAAAAATCTGTGCTTCATTTTGGGCACATTGCGCACACGGAGGGCCTTTTCCTGGCGGCAGAACTGCCGGGCAATGATGCGGCAGATCTTCCCCCGGCGGATCATCCAGTGGATCTTGCCGTAGCCCGCCCACATGACGCCGTCGGTCTCCCCCGGCTGGAGCCGGATCTCCTTCAGAGAAACGGGGTTTTTCAGGCAGTAGAAATCATAAAAGGTATTCCTGTCCCGCTCGCTGTCCAGCAGCTCAAAGCGGTCGGAGGCGGCTTCAATGCCGGTCTCCTCCCGCAGCTCCCTTTGAATCGCGGTCAGGCTGTCCTCTCCGGCCCGGGCCGCGCCGCCGGAATTCTCCCAGGTGCCTGGAAAGCTCTTCTCCGGAGCCCGCCGGGTCAGCAGCAGTCTGCCCCGGCCGTCGTAGACCCAGACGCAGACCACCAGTCCATATTCCCCCGGCGCCCAGGGCGTGCCCCGCAGGTGTGTCTTCCCCGTCCTGCGGCGCTGGGCATCGTAGACATCATTCCATTCTTCCATGGCGCTTTACTCCGTTTTTTCCCGGTATACCTTGTTAAAGGAGAAGCCCCGGCCCGAGACCTCCGTGACCTGGGTCACCACCATGAAGCACTCCGGGTCAATGGCCCGGGCCAGATTCTGCACCCGATGCAGCTCCCGGGTGGCAACCACGCTGAGCACCACCTCCGTGGGCTCGTGAAGGAAGCCTCCCTCGCCGTGGAGCAGGGTCACGCCCCGGTCCGCATTGCAGAGGATGCTTTCGCAGATCTCCCTGGCCTTTTCGCTGACGATTTTCACTTCCGTCCGGCCCGTACCGGCGGTCAGGGTCTTGTTCAGGGTGAAATTCACGGAAATCAGCATGATGATGCCGTAGAGCAGGTCCTCCGGCGTGTGGAAGAACATCTGGGACAGCATAATGGCGAAATCAAACAGCCACAGGCTTATGGGCACCGGGATGCCGAACAGCTTGTTCAGGATCAGCGGCGGGATATCCATTCCCCCCGTAGAGGCCCCGGCCCGGATGACGATGCCCAGGGCGATGCCCAGGCCCATGCCGCCGAACAGCGCGCACAGCAGCAGATCCTCCGTCACCCGGAAGTCCCCCAGCAGGGCCTGAACCCCTGACAGGAGAACCGGATAGAGCAGGGAGCTGAGCACCGTGGTCATGGCGAATTTCTTTCCAAGGATCGCCAGCCCCAGCAGCAGCATGGCCACATTGAATACAAAAACAAACCCGGAAACCGGGATGCCCCAAAGCTGCTGGGCCACCAGCGCCAGGCCTGTGGTCCCGCAGCTGATGAGCTGCCCCGGCAAAACAAACAGCACAACGATCACGGCATAGATCAGATTTCCCACCAAGATCCAGCAAAGCCCCGGCAAATTCTTCACAATTTTTTTCATGGTCTTCTCTCTTTTCTGTCAGAACATCCTGCCCTATTCTACCCGATTGCCCCCGGCTTGTCAACGCAGGAAACGCCCGGGGTGGGAAGATGGGCCCCTGCCTCAAATTCGCCAAAAATACATTCTATTATTTGTGCAACATTCTTTACAAATAATCCGAGCTTTTTCTTGCATTTTTTATGCAGGTATGATAAGATAAAAAGCGTAATTTCGGCAATCAAATATTTGCCCAGAGTGATGAGCATGGGGACAAACGGAGTTTACAACGCCGTCTGTTTTCCGTGCTTTTTTGCATCCGGCGCACACCAGGGGGAGGACTGAACCAATGGATACACGGCTGTACCAGGCCATGCAGGCGAATCCGATCATTGCGGCCATCCGGGATGACCAGGGCTTGGAAGGCTGCCTGAGCGCGGACGTTCAAATCGTGTTTGTGCTCTACGGGGACATTTGCAGCATCGGCAGGATCGTGGAGCGCATCAAGAACGCGGGGAAAATGGCCATCGTCCATGCGGACCTGATCACCGGTCTCTCCGGCAAGGAGATCTGCGTGGATTTCCTGCGGAATTCCACCCGGGCAGACGGCATCATCTCCACCCGGGTCAACATGATCCAGCGGGCCAAGGAGCTGCAGATGATCACCGTTTTCCGGGTCTTCGTCATCGATTCCATGGCGCTGGATTCCCTGCTCGGCGTCAAAAATCTCCGGCCGGACGCCATCGACATTCTTCCGGGGCTGATGCCCGGCATCATCACCAAGGTGCGCGCGCTCACGGGGCTTCCCGTTCTGGCGGGAGGGCTCATCACCGAGAAGCAGGAGGTCCTCCAGGCCCTGGACGCCGGAGCCCTGGCCATTTCCAGCACGGCTCCCGCCGTCTGGCAGATGTAAGGAGGCGCTTATGTGCAGCAATACCAGGCAGCGGATCGCCCTTTTGAATGTGGCATAACGGGGCTGTTCTATTTTTCCATGGCGTTCATAGATTGGCTATGGGCAGATTGAACAAATTTTATAGTATCTCTAAAAAATAATTGTATTTTTTGACAGCTCCGAATTTTGTCTAATGACGAAACCCTTTCTCTCTGGTATAATCAAAAGCGTAAGAAGAATCTGGTGCAGTCCCCCGAAGCCGCTGCCCGGCTGCGGCTGATTCCGCCAGAGTTCCCCCAGAAGCCCTTGCATAAATTCATCATCGTACAAGGAGGACTTTTCTATGGCAAAATACATTATGGCACTGGACGCCGGCACAACTTCCAACCGCTGCATTCTGTTCAATGCGCACGGGGAAATGTGCAGCGTCTCCCAGCGGGAGTTCACCCAGTTCTTCCCCAAGCCAGGCTGGGTGGAGCACGACGCAAATGAGATCTGGGCGACCCAGCTGGGCGTAGCCGTAGAGGCCATGCAGAAGATCGGCGCTGCCGCCGCCGACATCGCCGCCATCGGCATCACCAACCAGCGCGAAACCGCCATTGTCTGGGATAAGGTCACCGGTGAGCCCGTTTACCATGCCATTGTGTGGCAGTGCCGCCGCACCAGCGAGTACTGCGACAGCCTGAAGGAAAAGGGCCTGACCGATACCTTCCGGGCCAAGACCGGCCTGGTCATCGACGCCTACTTCTCCGGCACCAAGATCCGCTGGATTCTGGAGAACGTTCCCGGTGCCCGCCAGCGGGCAGAGCGGGGCGAGCTGCTGTTCGGTACCGTAGAAACCTGGCTGATCTGGAAGCTGACCGGCGGCAAGGTCCATGTTACCGACTATTCCAACGCCTCCCGGACCATGCTCTTCAACATCAACACCCTGGAATGGGACGACGAGATCCTGTCCGAGCTGAACATTCCCAAATGTATGCTGCCTACCCCCATGCCCTCCAGCTGTGTCTACGGTGAGACCGATCCCTCCCTGCTGGGCGGCCCCATCAAAATCGGCGGCGCGGCCGGCGACCAGCAGTCCGCCCTGTTCGGCCAGGCCTGCTACCACCCCGGCGAGGCCAAGAACACCTACGGCACCGGTGCCTTCCTGCTGATGAACACCGGCGAAAAGCCCGTCTTCTCCAGCAATGGCCTGGTCACCACCATCGCCTGGGGCCTGGACGGCAAGGTTGAATACGCACTGGAAGGCTCCGTCTTCGTGGCCGGTGCCGCCATCCAGTGGCTGCGGGATGAGCTGAAGCTCATCGAGTCCGCCCCCGACTCCGAATACTACGCCGGTAAGGTCAAGGACACCAACGGCTGCTATGTGGTCCCCGCCTTCACTGGGTTGGGCGCGCCCCACTGGGATCAGTACGCCCGGGGCACCATCGTGGGCATCACCCGTGGCGTCAACAAGAATCACATCATCCGCGCCACCATGGAATCCCTGGCCTATCAGGTCAACGACATTCTGGTGGCCATGCAGGCCGACTCCGGCATTCAGCTGGCGGCTCTGAACGTGGACGGCGGTGCCTCCGCCAACAACCTGCTGATGCAGATGCAGTCCGATATCTCCGGCGCACCCGTGCAGCGTCCCACCTGCGTGGAAACCACCGCCATGGGCGCGGCCTACCTGGCAGGTCTGGCCGTTGGCTACTGGGCCAGCAAGGAAGACGTTGTCCACAACCGGGCCATCGACCGGGTCTTCCATCCCGAGATCAGCGAGGAAGAGCGCGCCGAAAAGGTCAAGGGCTGGAACAAGGCCGTGAGGTGCGCCTACGGCTGGGCAAAGGACTGAGCATATTCCATAGAATCCCCGAATCTTCTCCGGGGAGCGTATCCCCCCGGAAATTGCACGGAAGCGAATTCAAACTTTGAAAAAATCCGCGGCAATGATTTGGGGAAGCTCTGAATAAAGCGGCAAGAGCTGACAGCAAAAGATCAGCTGCTCAGCCGCAGTCGATTTGTTCAGGGCTTCCTAAGGGAGGTCAATGAAATGTTACCGTATATTGCTGAGTTTTTGGGCACCATGATCCTGATCCTCTTGGGCGACGGCGTTGTCGCCAACGTAAACCTGAACAAATCCGGCATGAAGGGCGCCGGTGCCGTTCAGATCACCATTGCCTGGGGCCTTGCCGTTATGGTTCCCGCCTTTATCTTCGGTCAGGCTTCCGGCGCCAGCTTCAACCCCGCACTTACCCTGGCACTGGCCGTTGGCGGTATGTTCGACTGGGCTCTGGTCCCCGGCTACATCATCGCGCAGCTGCTGGGCGGCATCTGTGGCGGTATCCTGGTTTACGTTCTGTTCAAGAATCAGTTTGACGCCACGGAAGATCCCGGCACCAAGCTGGGCGTCTTCTCCACCGGCCCCTCCGTTCCCAACACCGGCCGCAATATCCTGCAGGAAGCCATCGCCACCTTCGTTCTGGTGTTCGCCATCTGCGGCATGAATCAGGTTCCCGGCCTGGATGCAGGCATGGGCAAGCTGCTGGTCTTCGGCATCATCGTATCCATCGGCATGTCCCTGGGCGGCCTGACCGGCTATGCCCTGAACCCCGCCCGTGACCTGGGCCCCCGGATCGCCCACGCCATCCTGCCCATCAAGGGCAAGGGCGGCAGCAACTTCAAGTATGGCCTGGTGGTTCCCATTGTCGGCCCCATCCTGGGCGGCATCGCGGCAGTCCTGCTGTACAACGCAATTCCCTGGTAATTCGTAAATATCTTCTGCTCTTAGTGTAAGTGTCGGGCAGCCCACCCCTCCTACCGGAAGGTTTTCTTGGGCTGCCCGATTTTATTGAAGGAGGCGTTCCATGTGTACGATGTAATCATAATCGGCGCGGGTGTCACCGGCTGTGCGGTGGCCCGATATCTGTCCCGCTATCAGAGCAGCGCCCTGGTGCTGGAGCGGGCGGAGGATGTGTGCTGCGGCACCTCCAAGGCCAACAGCGCCATTATCCATGCAGGCTTTGACGCTGCCCACGGCAGCCTGATGGCCAAGATGAACGTTCAGGGCAACCGGATGGTGCCCGGGCTGGCGAAGGAGCTGGATTTTCCCTTCCGGATGAACGGCTCACTGGTGGTATGCATGTCCGAGGAGGATATGCCAAGGTTACAGGCCCTCTATGAAAACGGCGTGAAAAACGGCGTGGAAGGGCTGGAAATTGTGGATGCCCAGCGGCTCCACGAGCTGGAGCCCAACGTCAGCAAAAACGCCGTTGCCGCCCTGTGGGCTCCCACCGGCGGCATTGTCTGCCCCTTCAATATGACCATCGCCCTGGCGGAGAATGCCAATGCCAACGGTGTGGACTTCCGGTTCAACACAAAGGTCACGGGCTTTACCCGGGGCGAGAACTGCTGGACCGTCCACACGGAGCAGGGCGACTTCCGGACAAGGTATGTTGTCAACGCGGCAGGCGTCTATGCCGACGTGCTGCACAACATGGTTTCTGCCCGGAAGCTGCACATCACCCCCCGCCGGGGGGACTACTGCCTGCTGGACAGGCAGGTGGGCGGCTTTGTCAGCCACACGGTGTTCCAGCTGCCCGGGAAGCTGGGCAAGGGCGTTCTGGTGAGCCCCACCGTCCACGGCAACATCATCGTCGGCCCCACCGCCATCGATATTGAGGACCGGGACGGCACCAATACCACCGCCGCAGGCCTGGAGGAACTGATTTCCAAGGCTGGCATTTCCGTGGACAACCTGCCCATCCGCCAGACCATCACCAGCTTTGCCGGACTGCGCGCCCATGAGGATCACCACGAATTCGTCATCGGGGAGGCGGAAGACGCCCCCGGCTTCGTGGACTGCGCCGGAATCGAATCCCCCGGCCTGACCTCCGCCCCTGCCATCGGTCTGACCGTGGCGGAGCTGCTGCGGGAGAAACTGGGCCTGCGGGAGAAGGAAGATTTTATCGCCACCCGGAAGGGCCTGCTCGATCCCAAGTCCCTGACTTGGGATGCCTATCAGGCCCTGATCCGGGAAAATCCCGCCTATGGGCAGATCATCTGCCGCTGTGAGCAGGTCACCGAGGGCGAGATCATCGATGCCATCCGCCGCCCCCTGGGAGCCAGGAGTCTGGACGGCGTGAAGCGGCGCACCCGGGCCGGCATGGGCCGGTGCCAGGCGGGCTTCTGCTCTCCCAGGGTCATGGAAATTCTGGCCCGGGAGCTGGGCGTAAGCCAGGCGGAGATCACCAAATGCGGCGGCGCGTCCCGCCTCATTGTGGGCGTTAACAAGGACAGTCTTGAGGAGGTGCGCGAGGGATGAAATATGACATCGTGATCATCGGCGGCGGCCCCGCCGGTCTGGCCGCGGCCATTGCGGCCTATGATGCCGGCTGCCGCAGCATTCTGATCCTGGAGCGTGACAACCAGCTGGGCGGCATCCTGAACCAGTGCATTCACAACGGCTTTGGCCTGCACACCTTCGGCGAGGAGCTCACCGGCCCGGAATACGCCGCCCGCTTTGCCCGGCAGGTACTGGACCGGGGCATTGCCTACAAGCTGAACACCATGGTGCTGTCCATCGGCGGGGACAAGAAGATCACCGCCGTCAACCGCACCGACGGTCTGATTGAAAACGAAGCCACCGCCGTCATCCTGGCCATGGGCTGCCGGGAGCGGAGCCGGGGCGCGCTGAACATCCCGGGCTTCCGCCCTGCAGGCATTTACTCCGCCGGTACGGCCCAGCGGCTGGTGAACATCGAGGGCTTCCTGCCGGGGCGCAGAGTGGTCATCCTGGGCAGCGGCGATATCGGCCTGATCATGGCCCGACGCATGACCCTGGAGGGGGCCAAGGTTTTGGTGGTTGCGGAGCTGATGCCCTATTCCGGCGGACTGAAGCGGAACATCGTCCAGTGCCTCAATGACTTCGGCATTTCCCTGAAGCTCAGCCATACGGTGGTGGACATCCAGGGCCGGGAGCGGGTCACCGGCGTGACCATTGCCGAGGTAGGCCCGGACCGGAAGCCCATTCCGGGCACGGAAATTCACTACGACTGCGATACCCTGCTGCTGTCCTGCGGCCTGCTGCCGGAGAACGAGCTTTCCCGGGGCATGGGCGTGACCATCTCCCCGGTGACCAACGGTCCCTTGGTGGACGAAAGCCTGCAAACCAGCATCCCCGGTGTGTTCGCCGCAGGCAATGTGCTCCATGTACATGATCTGGTGGACTTCGTTTCCGAGGAAGCCGCCGCAGCCGGTCGGGCTGCCGTGCGATATCTGGCAAACGGGCCCCAGGACCGGGGCCGGGAAATCCCCATCACCTTCGAGGGCGGCCCCAGATATACGGTGCCTGCCAGCATCGATCCGAAGCGTGTGGAGGGGGATCTGGTCATTCGCTTCCGGGTGGGCGGCGTTATGAAGAACCGCCGCGTCCGGCTGTATCTGGATGACGAAGCGGTGGTCAGCCGCAAGCGCCCCGTCATGGCCCCCGGCGAGATGGAGGAGCTGAAGCTGACCCAGGCGGCTCTGGCGGCCCATCCGGATCTGAAGCAGATCCATATTGCAGTGGAGGAGGCGTAACCGTGGAAAAACGTGAATTGACCTGTATCGGCTGCCCCTTGGGCTGCGCCATTACCGTGACGCTGGAGGGCGGCGAAGTGAAGGAAGTGGCAGGCTTCACCTGCAAGCGGGGCAAGGAATACGCCTGCAAGGAAGTGACCAATCCCACCCGCATCGTCACCAGCACCGTCCGGCTCACCGGCAGCAAAGCCGGCGCGGCAGTGGTCAGCTGCAAGACCGCCCAGGATATCCCCAAGGGAAAGATCTTTGCCGTCGCCGCAGCTCTGAAGCAGGTGGTGGCCAAAGCCCCGGTGGAGATCGGCGATGTGCTGCTTGCCAACGTCGCCGGAACCGGCGTGGACATTGTCGCCACCAAGGCCGTGGAGTAAGCAAAATACTCTTTTTTCGCAGTAAAATATTGGAGCGGGCCTGCGCCCGCTCCATTGCTTTCTGTGCCTTCCCGTTCGTTCCGCAATACAGGCACATTTCCTTGCGTTCCAATATTGCGGCACAGCCTCCCCAACACGCGAAACGGCATGCAGAAATTGAGAATGCAATAAAACAAGAATAAGCATGCCATTGTGCGTATTGGGTGCTTAGCTGTGCCGCAGGGCGACGGTATCATACCGATCCGAAAATTGAGGAAAATCGGCGCTTTTCAAAGCGTTCCGTATCATACCGTTCCTGCTCAAGAGCTTAACACAAAAGCTTCCGAAAAACAATTAGCTGGCTGCATAGTGTTTCAACGTTTTTTTCCGGCGCGCCGTCCGACCGGAAGCCCCGCCGGGGAGAAAGCATTCCGGGATCTTCTAATTCTTCATTCTCCCAAAGCAATCCACACGGCCGGACGACAGAGTGTCATATAAAGCCGTTCCTCCGCCGTCTTGGAGCTGAACATGATAAGCAAATGGTTCGTCCGGCTGATTTGTGTCACAAGTGGTGTCACAAATTCATCGTCCTTATAAGTCTTGTAGAATTGTTTCATACGGTAGAGGCCGCGGCGGTTGATGCCTTTGGCACCGGGATTTTGGGAGCAATATATGCGCAGTGCAATAACGGGGCTTTTTCTATTTCTGACAAAAACGGAGGTAATCATATTTGCTGTTCGTGCGCATTTTGCATCTCCCTTCCAGATAACCGGGGATTTATTTCTTATTCATCTCTTCGTTGTTGGGATTCTGATATGCGTGATCCTCCACATATATCATCATGCGGTTGCGCAGTACCATATAGAAAAGTATGGCAAGCATACTGCCGATTGTGCCCAGAAGCGGATATGCATCGCTTACTCGCAATTTTTGCGCTGTCCATACGATAATACCAATCCACGCCACAACGCACAGGACAATCGTTGCAATATGTTCTTTCAGCCATTTTTTCTTGAAAAACGCTATCTTTTCTTTCAGCGTAAATGTACTGTTATCCAGTGCAGTCACAAGATTACTGTCGGCAGCTTTCTTAAAGTCCTCTGTGGCAAGCCGTTCTCCGCTTACAAGTTCGTTGATGCTGACACCGAATTCTTTTGACAGCAGCGACAGCATTTCGACATCGGGCATATAGTTACCGTTCTCCCAGCGGGAAATGGTTTTGTTGGTCACTCCGAGCTTCTCTCCGAGCTGTTCCTGCGTCAATCCTTTCTCTTTCCGCAGAGCAGCGATAAATTTTCCTATCTTTATTTGATCCATTTTTATGTACCTCCGAAGACAAGTATAGCCCGGCTTTCGCAAAAATTCCTCCCCGCAAACAGCGAATGCGTTACCCACAGGCAGCGAAACGCATTTTCCGTGTATATGTCACATTGACATAACCAAATATAAGAACCTGCACAATCCCGATTTGTTTGATCCTTTATGCCTTATGTCCTCCGATCTGCGCATTGCGGTCTTTTGCAGTTGCGCCTTCTTCAAGATTCATCGCCTTGAGGATGGCGTTCTTCCCGTACTTCTTCTTGATGGCGAGAGCTGCCTTCTGGATTTTTCTTTCCCGCTCCAATGCAGCATCCTCGGCTTTCTGTTTTTCCTCTTCGGCGGCATAGTCGGTAAAGAGGTCGAGCTGGATAACCCCGTCATTTTTCTTCGGCACGTCCGCTTCCGGCAGGACGTGATTTGCCACAACATACATACGCCGCACCAGCAGATTCTTGTCCACGATCCGGTCAAATAGCTCTGACACAGCACACATTATTTTGCGCGTGGATGATGTGTGACCGTCAAGATTGATAGAGCCGTGTGCCTGTTTGGGAATCTCCCGACCGTAGGGGCCTTTCTCAACCGCGCCGTGATACCGTCCGACATTCGATTCCTTCACCCGCTGCTTGACTTCAAACAGCCGTCCCCGCCCGGAGATACCGTAGCTCTTGAGGGAGGGCGTAACGGCAAGGCAGATAGTCTTGTCCGTCCGGCTTTCGTCTGCAACAACAAGGTTTGTGTCCAGAGGATCTAAGCCGCGCTCCCGGCATTCCACGGAGGCGTAGAAGGATTTCAGGTCGATTGCGATGTAAGTGCGTTGCTTCACCTTCTTTGCCTCCGCTTTCTTCTTAGATTAGCTCTAATGACATTTCATTAGAGTTTTTAATGTTGAATACGACACGCCATTCAATATCACCCTCCACCGGCTCAAAGTGTAGAGAGGAACAGGCCGCATGGAGTTTTTCTTTTGAGCTGCCTCCACACACGATTGCGATTGGACCGTCCGCTCCGCCGATAATGCCGATACAAGCAATATCGTTTTGTGCCTCTGGTGCATAGCGGTCAGAGCATGAGGCAATTTCTAAAGGCTTGTCTCCCTCAGCGCAATCACAGATCGAAATATCATTGTCCGGTTCAGGAGAAAGCGTATAGCTCATAGCAGTAAAATGCGTGGGATAGAACCACCGGTCGGTACCAACGAACTTTTCAGAAATTGTTTGCTGCTCCATTTCCTGAACGGTCAATGTATATTTTGTTCCGCTGACCGGATGGAAAAAAGAAAACGAATCGCCGGGAGCGTGTGTCTTGAAATGCGGTCCCGGGACACGGCGTGACTGCTGTTCCATTGTAAGGGAGAGGGCTTTTATTTCAGGACGGCGTTTGCTTGTCCATGGAAAAGCTGCCCGAAAAATCATCCATCCATAGGATGTATCCAAACCATAGTGTTCTAATGCCCACTTTGCTTCCGCTTCATTGATCATCCTGTCCGGCAAACATGGATTAAAGACCACCGAACAGCCGTGGGAGGTCAGCATTGTTTTCCCGTTCAATTCCAAACGAGGAATAA
>OLOX01003432.1_pt1 | contig 11917 bp, 9 predicted proteins | sample 1672091 | NCBI WGS metagenome assembly OLOX01 (sample SAMEA3136644, study PRJEB25190) | human gut metagenome | reverse complement strand
CACCCAGCTTCGCAAGCCGCGCGACTCGTTACTCGTTCAGTAAATCCACCACGTGCAGGTCGGCCTTGGCGCTCTCGATGATGTCTTTGTTGCCGAATACGCATATGGCGCCCTTCGCTAGCACGCCTTCGATGGTGCCGGCCAGCTGGTGCAGCTGCTCGGGCGTGGCATCGATCATCTGCTGGCGCGTTTTGCGGCGCGCCTCGGGGCTGCGGCGGCTGAAGAAATCGCCGTCCTGGCGGCGCACCAGCATACGCGTCTTCAGCGGCGTGTCGAACCCGGCCACGGTACTGACGATGTAGCCGTCCATCTCCTCGCGCGTGGGCTCGAACGCCGCCAGCCATGCGGGCGTGGCGTTCATGCGCGCAAGCGTCTCGTCGAGGTGCGGGTCGCGGTACGAATAGAAGCGCACGGTGCCCGAGCGCACAGCCTGGAACCCGGCGCCGTACGCGCCTCCCTTCACGCGCACCTCGTTCCACAGGTAGTCGTACGACAGCACGCGCGACGCGATCTGCCACGCGCCCGTGTACGGCGCGCCGAGCGCGCGGCGGTCGTAGCCGCAGGCCACGTAGCACACGTCGGTGGGCACGATGAACGCCTCGTTGAGCACCTTCGGCTCGGGAACCGCAAGCGCGGCCGCCGGGCGCTTGTCTTCGGGTGCGCAAATGTCCGCGCACTCCCAGAAGCGGTCGAACTCGGCATCGCCGCCGGCAAACGACACGGTAAGGTTTTCCGCACAGAACAGCTTGTGCGACACTTCACCCAGGCGTTTCACCAGATCATTGGCTCGTTCGTCGAAATGCTCCAGCAAATCTTTCAGGAACTGGTAGAACCCTACGCCGCCAAGCTGCTGGCGCACCACGCTTGCCGGCAGGAAGTACGACGTCAGACGCGCCATGGCTGCCGAGTGCCCAGCGTTCGCGAAGCTTTGCTCCATGCCGATGCGGCGCTGTTTGAGCGCGTCGCGGATCTTGCCCGTGTCGGTAAACTGCGTGGACGCCAGAATCTCGCCCGGCAGCTTCGCCAGCCACTCGATGTTCTCCGCCAGCGCCGACGCGCCCGCCACGAACACGGGACGGAACGTGGCCGGGTCGGCTTCATCTTCGTAAATCTCGCAGAATACTGAGAAATTGCCCAGCTTGCCGTTCGTGAGCGTGTCGATCTCGGACGCGGTGTGCGAACCCGTTGCCAGCTTGCCCAGCACGATGCCCAGCACGGCCGCGTACGGCAGGTCCTCGAACGCAAGCGCGCTCATATCGAAGTAGCGGTAGGCGTACGCCAACCCGCGCGTGGGCAGCGTATGGCGAATGCACGGCACCGGCGTGCCCTCCACCAGGCCATATGCGGGCTCTACAGGCGCCGGGCCAATGTCGGCCACCGTCAGCTGCGGCAGCGTTGCCAGCGCCTCAGGCGAATCGGGCGTCTCCTGCAGGCGGCGCAGTTCGGCCACCTCGGCCTCAACGCGCGCGAAATCCTCGGGCGCGAAACCCTCGGCCACGGCTGCCAGGCGCGCGGCCTCGCCGTCGTCGGCCTGCTTGACCGGCACCACTTCCACCTCGGCCATGTGCCGGCTTTCCAGAAAAACGCTGCGGATAAGCTCCTCGAAATACCCCTGGTCAAGCGCGCGGCGCAGGTAAGCGAAGTCGTCCTCATAACGCAGGTACGTGGTGGCCAGCGCATCGTCGTACAGCCACCCGCACAGCGCCGACATGGTCAGCGCAACGCCGTCGGCCACGCCGAAGTCGCGCTCGCGCATGACGAACTCGGCGCGCGACAGCGACGCTTCCACCAGCGCATGGTCAAGTCCGCCCGCGGCCAGGCGCGAAAGCTCGTCGTTCACCACGGCACGGAACCGCTCGCGCGCGTCTTCGCCCAGCCCGCGCAGCTGGATGACCGCGAACGGCTGCTGCACGGAATCGGCCAGGTAAGCCTGCACGTCGCCGGCCAGGCCCGCATCCAGAAGCGCGCGCTTCAGCGGCGCCTCGTTGCTGCCGGCGATGGCGTCAAGCAGGATGTCGCAGGCCACGATGCGCGTGCGCTCGCGCACGTGCCCGATAACGTAGCCCAGCCCCATGCAGGCGTTTTCCGGCGCGGTTGCCATGGTGCGGCGGACGCCCAGCGCGCACACGGGCGCCTGCTCGGGCAACGTGCGCGGTTCAAGCGGCGCCAGTCCGGCCGCCTCGCGCTCGGCAGTGCGTTTCGCCTGTTCAGCGGCCACCGGCGTCAGGTAGCGCTCGTCCAAAAACGCTAGCATGCGGTTCAAATCCACGTTGCCGTACAGCGTTAGGTAGCTGTTGTCCAGGCGGTAGTGGCGCTCGTGCTCTTCCAGGTAGTGCTCGTAGGTAAGCGTGGGGATAGCCTCGGGCGTGCCGCCGGACTCGAACGCGTAAGGCGTGTCGGGGAACAGGCTTGCCTGCAGCTGGTCGTACAGCACGCTGGACGCATCGGACAGCGCGCCTTTCATCTCGTTGTACACCACGCCGTTGTACGCAAGCTGCGGCCGCGCAGCCGCGCCGGCGCCGGTTCCTTCGCTATCTGCGCCCGCTTCGCCTTCGCCAGCCTCATCGGCCGCCACCAGCTCGTAGTGCCAGCCTTCCTGCTCGAACACCTGGCGCTTGCGGTAGATATCGGGATGCAGCACGGCGTCCATGTACACGTCGGCCAGGTTCATGAGGTCCTGGTCGTTCGTGGACGCGACGGGGTACAGCGTCTTGTCGCCGAACGTCATGGCGTTCAAAAACGTTTGCATGCTGGTTTTCAACAGGTTGACGAACGGCTCTTTGACCGGGAATTTCTCCGATCCGCACAGCACGGAATGCTCCAGGATGTGAAACACCCCCGTGTCGTCGGCCGGCGGCGTGCGAAACGCGATGGAGAAGGCCTTGTTGTCGTCGTCGTTTTGCAGGTACAGCAGCTTCGCGCCGCTGACGTTGTGCAAAAGCGTGTACGCCGTGCCGTCGATTTCGGGCAGCGGCTCGGCCGTGAGCACGGTAAAACCGTGCAGGTTCTGTCCTTGGACCAGGTCCATGAAGACCGCCTTTCTTACTTATGTATGGCGTTGTTGCATGGCGCTATTGTCGCACAACGGCCGCGCCCCGCGCCGCGCGTTGCCGGCGCTCCGTGGTTTTTCTCGCGCACGCACGGGCCCGGCGCGGCTATCCGATATAATCAGCGGGTAAACGCAGACGGCAAGCAAGCAAAGCAAGGCAGGAGGCCCCCGTGGCGGACGACAAGCGCTTTTCCCACATCACGGTGAATGCCGGCGAAGACGATGACGTGGTCATTCAGGCAGGCGCGTACGCCACAACGCCCCAGGTGCAGGCCGAAGCTGTCGAAGAAATGCCTGCTGACCAGGCGCAATGGGAAGCCGAAGCGCTGGCTGGCGAAAGCGAGCCCGCTTACGAACCCGAGCCGGAACCCGCCCACGCGCCTGCGCATGCCGCGCCCCAGCATGCCGCCGCGAATGCGCCCGCGCACGCAGCGCCCCAGCACGCCGCCCGCCCGGCCGACGACTACAACGAGCAAACGCTCGAGGACCTGGATGCCGGCCCCATGTCGGGCATGCAGAAGGCCGTGCTTGCCGGCGTGGCCATCATCATCGTGGCGGCCATCGTGTACTTCACGTGCTTCATGCACTAGATGCAGCAATAGGAAGGTGAGACCATGTCTAAACACAGCTTCAACGTAGCCCGTGGCGCTCGCAAAGAACAACCTGATCAAGATACGTCGCTTGGCCTGACCGAGGCATTCGCGCCCATCGGTGCCGGTGGCAGCTCCGCCGACAACGGCACGGCCGATGGCGACACGAACTTGGGCTTGACCGAGGCGTTCGCGCCCGTGCCTGCCAGCCACGGCGCGCACGCGGGCGGTTTCAAGTACCAGGGCGACACCAGCGAAGACTACGCCGACCCGGTGGAAAGCTTGGAGCCGCGCGACGAGCCCGTGTTCGGCGATGAGGTTCCCGTGCCGGCGCCTGAGCCTGTGCACGTGCGCGGCAAGCACGGCCGCGTGGCCGCGGTGGTGGAAGAGCATCCGCACCTGAAGAAGTCGCGCCGCGTGCGCAAGGTGCTGGTGGTCATCGTGGTGCTGCTGATCGCGCTCATCTGCGCGCTGGGCTATTACGCCTGGCAGCTGGCCAACGAGTCCAGCCGCGCCATGGTGCAGCAAACCCAGGCGCAGCAGCAGTCCACCGACGTGGGCAACCTGTCGCAGGACAACTCCGGCAAGGACGCCGCGTCGGCCACGGCGAAGAAAACCGAGGTGCCCAACCTGGCCAGCGTGCTGGGCATGACGCAGGACCAGGCCGTTGAGCAGCTGAAACACGGCGCCACCGTCACGTCCAGCAAAGACGTGAACGAAGAGGGCAACGCCGTGAAGAAAAGCGTCACCATCGCGCTGACCACCGAGCCCGCCGACACGCGTTCCGGCACGCCCAGCGTGTACCTGGGCTTGAACGAGGACGGCAAGATCATCCAGGCGGGCTATTCCGCGGCCACCGCGTCGCTGGGGTATGGGTCGCTCAGCTTCGCCGACGCGGTGAAGAACGAGCACGTGGTGGAAAAGACGCTGCGCGACGCGGGCGTGCCCGTGGTCGACGGCGCGGCCACGCTGCCCACCGACAAGACGGCGTACTCCACGTACGCCACCGACGGCACCACGCTGGTGAAGGAGAACTGCTCGTTCGGCGGCCAGGTGGACATCAACGGCGCGTCGCACGACTGGTCAAGCGTGCTGCTGTACGACTACAGCACAGCCAACGCCTCCGGCAACCTAGCCGACACCATCCGCATCATCTACATCTACGTGAACGCCTAACCGCACAAACGCAGTAAAAGGTGAACGTGCTTGAAAGAGCGCTTGTGACCGCACGGTTGCGAGCGCTCTTGCTGTTGCTTGGTGCGCACATCGCGGCGAAAAGTCTTAATGCGTGCCCCTGATGGATTTCCTTGCGCATGTGATGAGGGCGCAAATGCCCTGTGCTAGAATCGGGTTTCACTAGAAACGTAGCACAAGGGGTTTGCCTAAATGTCATTCTTGGATTTTTTCTCGGGGCTCACTGGCCAGATGTCGTGTGACATGGCCATTGACCTTGGCACCGCGAATACCCTGGTCGCCATCCCGGGCGAGGGCATTGTGGTCAACGAGCCTTCCGTTGTGGCTATCGAGAAAAGCACGCATCGCGTGTTGGCCGTCGGCCACGAAGCCAAGAACATGATCAACCATACGCCCGACGCATTTTCCGCCGAGCATCCGCTGCATGACGGCGTGGTGGCTGATTACGACGTCACCGAGGCCATGATCAGCGCATTCATCAACAAGGCCGCGCCGCGCAAGTACCCGTGGCAGGCCAAGCCGCGCATCGTCATCTGCATTCCGTGCGGCGCAACCTCCGTGGAAAAGCGCGCCGTGTTCGAAGCGGCCGTGCAGGCGGGTGCGCGCCAAGCATACCTGATCGAGGAACCCATGGCCGCTGCCATGGGCGCCGACCTGCCCGTCACCGAGCCTACCGGCTCCATGGTGGTGGACATCGGCGGCGGCACCACCGAGGTGGCCGTCATCTCGCTTGGCGGCATCGTCACGTCTTCCAGCCTGCGCTTGGCCGGCAACCGCATGGACGAGGCCATCGCCATGCACCTGCGCGACCTTCTGGGCATCAAGATCGGCGAGCGCACGGCCGAGATCATCAAAATCAAGATCGGCTCCATCCTGCCGTTCGAGGACGGCCGCGAACGCGACATGATCATCTCCGGTCAGGACGTCATCACCGAACAGCCCAAGGAAGTCACCATCCAGTCCGAGGATGTGCGCCAGGCGCTTATCGCCCCGTGCGAGGAAATGGTGGTGCACATCAAGGAAACGTTCAAGAAAACGAACCCTGACCTGGCCTCCGACATCATCCAGAACGGCATCCTGCTTACGGGCGGCGGCGGACTTCTTTCCGGTTTGGACCGCTACCTTACCGACAAGCTGGAAATTCCCGTGTGGGTAAGCGAAACGGCGCTGACGAACGTGGTTATGGGCTGCCTGAAGGTTCTTGAAACTCCGCAGACGCTCAAGCAGACGCTCATGCGCTCGAAATAGGACAAGCCTTAGGTTATGGCACTCAATTTTCAACAACAAGGCTCGGCGCTTATGCGCCGAGTTCTGCTCATTGGGCTTATTGTTGCATCCGTCGTCATGATGACGGTGTACGGGCGCGAAGGCGAAACCGGCCCGCTGCACACGCTCCAGTCGGCTGTGTCCGGCGCGGTCAGCCCGCTGCGCATCGTGGGCGGCTCCATCGAGTCGGCCACTTCCACGGTCGGCGACACGGTGGACAACATCACGGCCGATCAAAGCACGCTTTCGGGCTTGCGCGAATACAACGAGCAACTGGTGCAGCAGTATTCCCAAATGGAAGAGTACAAGCAGGAAGCGCAACGCCTGCAGAAGCTGCTTGACCTGAAAGACACGTACCAGATCGAAGGCACGGGCGCGCGCGTCATCGGGCGTAGCTCCGAGGCTTGGAGCCAGACGGTCATCATCAACAAGGGCTTGGACGACGGCGTTTCCACTGGTCAAACGGTCATGGGCACGTCGGGCGTTGTGGGACAGATCGTGTCCACGTCCTCGCACACGGCAACGGTGCGCCTGCTGACCGACCCGCAGTCGGGCGCGGCGGCCATGGTGCAGTCAAGCCGCGCGGAGGGCATCTTGCGCGGCAGCCTGGTGGGCCTTCTGTACCTGGAAGACCTTGACGCCGACGCTGAGGTGAACGTGGGAGACGTCGTTGTCACGTCGGGCCTTGGCGGCAGCTATGCGCGCGGGCTTATCATCGGCACGGTGGTGAAGGTGGACGCGCAGCAGGGCGACACGTCGCGCCGCGCCGTGGTTTCGCCGAACGACGCCATCTCCACGCTTGAGGACGTGCTGGTGGTTTCCAGCGTAGGCGCATCGGCCGATGACGACGATTCCTCGTCCTCTTCCGCCTCAGGCGCGTCGGGCGCAAGCAGCTCGTCGACTTCCGGCACGGGCAGCTCCGCATCGACCGGCACGTCTTCGGGCTCGAACGCCAGCTCGTCGTCGAATGGCGCCACCAGCTCGAACTCAAGCAGCGTATCCGCATCTTCTGGCAATTCGAACAACTCGAACAGCTCGACGAACGCGAATGCAACGTCAAGCGAAGGGGGGCGCTAACCTATGGCAGAGAAGAACAACTTCGTGCTGGTCGTCGGCGCCATCGTGGCCTTCGTGCTGCAGATCGCCCTGGCCCCCGCCATCGCGCTGTTCTCCGCGCAGCCGAACTTTCTTCTGGCGTACGCCATCGTGGTGGCCATCGTTATCCCGAACGAGGCGGGCCCGGTGCTGCCGTTTGCCATGGGCCTGCTGTACGACCTGACGGGCACGGGCCCGGTCGGCGGCATGGCGCTTCTGCTGGTCATCGCGTGCTTCATCGCCTCGCGCGTGTTCTCGCTAATGGACAACGACACGCTGTTCATGCCGCTTGCCATCTTCGTGGCCTGCGCGCTTTTGGCCGAGTTGGCCTATGGCATGCTGCTTATGGCGTGCGGCTTGGCGGCAAACCCTGTGGAAGCCCTGGTCACGCGCGCGCTGCCGTGCGCGCTGTACGATTGCGCCGTGGGGCTGGTGCTGTACTTCGTGATGGTGCGCCTTCTGGCGGGCGGTACCCAGGATCGCGGGTTGCGCACGCCGAAGCTTCGCTAAGGAGGCGGCATGCTTTCAGCAATCATCGCCGCCATCATCGCGCTTATCGTTGTTGCCGCCATTTTGGTGGTGCTGTACGTGGTGTTGCGCGGCCGTAAAACCGAAAACGTCAGCGTGAAGCGCGATGTGCGCTCCATTCAATCGGTGGGCGTGAAGTCGTCGCTGCCCGATTCGCACCGCGTTCCTGCCGGCGGCGTGGCGCGCGGCGCATCGCCCGCTCAACCGGTGGCGAATCCTGCCGACAGCCTGAAATCTCGTTTCGTGGCCGTGGGCATTTTGGCGGGCGCTATCTTCGGCACGCTTGCCACGAAGCTGTGGAGCATGCAGGTGCTTTCCGGCGACGCATTCAAGCGCGAATCGGAAGATAACCAATACACCACCGTGTACACGCCGGCTCCGCGCGGCTACATCCTTGACGCCGACGGCAACACCATCGTGAAAAACCGCACGTCGCTGACGGTGCTTGCCGACCCCGACGTGGCCGATGACCACGATGTGGTGGCGCGCCTGTCCACGGTGCTTGGCGTGCCCGACGGCATCGTGCGCAAGCGCATCAAGGACTCCACGTCCGGCGCGCAAAGCCAGCGCGTGGTGGCAAGCGACGCCAGCATGCGCAACGTGGCGTTCATCGCCGAGCACGCCGACGCGTTCCCGGGCATCACCGTGCAAACGCGCACGGTGCGCGATTACCCGCACGGCGCGCTGGCGGCGCACGCGGTGGGCTACACGGGCAGCGTCACGGCCGATGACGTGGCCAGCGTGGCCGAAGGCCGCGATTTGGAGCTGGGCGATGCGGTAGGCAGAAGCGGCGTCGAGCAGATGTACGACAACCTGCTTGCCGGCGACCACGGCGAGCGCAAGGTCATGGCCGACGCGCAGGGCAACGTGGTGGAAGTGGTCAGCGAAACGCAGCCTGTCAAGGGCTCGGACGTGTACCTGACGCTGAAGTCATCGGTGCAGTACGCTGCCGACAAAGCGCTTGCGGACACTATTTGCCCTGATGGCGGTGCTATTGGCTCGGGCAAAGGCACGGGCGGCGCCGTGGTGGTTATGGACGTCACCGACGGCAGCATCATCGCGCTTTCCAGCTATCCCACGTTCACGCCTTCCACGTTCGTCGGCGGCATCACGCAGGACGAGCTTGACTTGCTGCAATCAACCGAGGCGTTCAGCCCGCTGCTCAACCGAGCTGTGCAGGGCACGTACCCGGCCGCATCCACGTACAAGGCCTTTACCGGCCTGGCCGCGCTTGAAAACGGCATGGCAACGGCTGACGAAACGTGGACGTGCACGGGCGAGTGGGACGGCTTCAATTCCGGCGATGTGCAGAAATGCTGGAAGGAAGGCGGCCACGGCACGCTTGATCTGCGCGGCGGCATCGTGAACTCGTGCGACGTCGTGTTCTACGACATCGGCTACAAGTTTTGGGACGCTGGTGCGAACAAGGGCAAGTCGGCCACGCTTCTGCAGGACTTCCTGAAGAAGTATCGCCTTGACCAAACCACCGGCATCGACCTGTCCGGCGAAGCGGCCGGCCGCATTCCCACGCCCGAGTGGAAGGCCGAATACTTCCGCGACACGCCCGAGGACGCGCAGTGGAAGGGCGGCGACTACACGAACATGTGCATTGGCCAGGGCTATGTGCTGGTCACGCCCCTGGAGATTGCCGTAGGCTATGGCGCCATCGCTTCGGGCAACATCGTCAAACCCCACCTGCTCAAAGAGGTGCGCAACGCCGCGGGCGACGTGGCGCTGACGTATCAGTCGCAGGTGGTTGACACACCGGACGTGTCCATGAGCGACCTGGCCGTCATCCGCAACGCGCTGCGCGGCGTCACCACCGACACCGAAAGCATCGCGAAGCTTTTCAACGAGCAGGGTATCGACCCCGAAACCGTGGCCTGCAAAACGGGCACGGCAGAATATACGGATATGGAAGATACGGCGTGGTTCGCCTGCTACGCGCCCTACGACAACCCGAAGTACGTAGCGGCGTGCCTGGTTGAGCATGGCGGTGGCGGTTCGGCGGTTGCCGGTCCCATTGCCGCGAAGGTCATGGCCGCCGCGCTTGCGTCCGATTCCGCATCGGGTGATGTGGGAACCATCGAAGGTTCGTCGGGCCGTTCGCTGGAAGGCGCCGGCAAAAGCACGTCAGGCGGACGTTCGGACTAACGGAAAGGGGGAGCACCATGCCGCAATTGCCTCAAATCAATTCGCTGCGTCATCCGGAAGCATCCATGTCGCGCTCGGCGGGTCGTTCGCGCCGCTTTCCGTGGCTGAACCTGCCGTTCCTCGTTGTCATCGTGCTGCTGGTGGGCTACGGCCTGACCATCGTGTACTCCGCCGTGCGCGTGGACGCCGACTACCAGTACAGCCGCCAGATCGGCGGCGTGGCCGTGGGCGTCATCTGCATGATCTTGATGTGGCGCTTCGATTACCGGCGCCTGTCGGAATACACCACGCTGTTCCTGATCGTGAACGTGGTGCTCATCCTGTCGCCGCACATCCCGGGCCTGGGCACCGACGCGGGCATGGGCGCGAAAAGCTGGATCAAGCTGGGCATGCAGATTCAGCCCGGCGAGTTCGCGAAGGTGACGGTGACGCCGAGCGCCTGCTCGGCGAAGCCCATGGCCAGCATGCCGCCCACCTCCACCAGCGCTGTGATGATGGCGGTGCCGCCCACAGCGGTCTGCCAGAACGGCATATAGAACACATGATGCAGTCCAAAGGGAATCAGCGCACGCTCCAGCAGGCCGTAAATAAAGGTGCCTGCGTAGCCGGAAGCCAGCACCAGTGCGCCCAGCGCGGCAATACCGCTCTGCACCACCGGCCAGATATAGAACATGGCAATGCCGACCACCAGATACACGATAGAGCTGACGATGGGCACGAAGCGGGTGCCGCCGAAGAAGGCCAGCACCTGCGGCAGCTCGATCTTATAGAACTTGTTGTGCAGGGCTGCCACGCCCAGACCGACCACGATGCCGCCGAACACACCCATCTGCAGGGTGGTGATGCCCAGCATGGTGGTGGTGGAGTTGGCGGGCATTGCGTCCACGCCGCCTGCCGCATTGATCATGGCCTGAATGGCCGTGTTCATAATGATATAGGCCACTGCGCCGGACAGGGCGGCCACCTCTTTTTCCTTGCGGGCCATGCCGATGGCCACGCCCATGGCGAACAGCAGCGCCAGATTGTTGAACACGGCGCTGCCGGTCTGGCTCATCACGTCCAGAATGGTGTAGATCAGGGTACCGGGGTGGATGACGCTGTTCAGGCCATAGGCCGCCAGCATGGTTTCGTTGGTGAACGAGCTGCCGATACCCAGCAGCAGGCCCGCTACAGGCAGCAGTGCAATGGGCAGCATAAAGCTGCGTCCCACGCGCTGCAGCACGCCAAAGATCTTGTCTTTCATCTTCAGTTCTCCTTTTCTCAAGTTCGTATCCAGCATATAATATCCACACAGGAAAAACCTGTGGAGAATCAAAGGTGAAGCAAGAAAACTTATTTCCCCATCCGAATCCGTTTCAGATGGATCGTAAGGAACACCAGTTCCTCGTCCGAAAGCTCCTTGTGCCAGGTGTTGCGCACATACTCCGCAATGCAGCAGGCGCATTTGTAGTGTTCGCTGCAATTGCGGGCGATCAGGGCGCGGAACACTTCGTCGTGGGTATCGTTTTCCTGCTCCTGTTTTCCTTGAAATACGCGCTGCGCAAAAAAGCGCAAATGCACTGTAAAGCGGCTGAAATCCAGTGCATCCCGGTCAAAATGGCAGTTGTAAAAATATTCCACTACCTGCACGCAGCCATCCACAAAGCGGGTGACATCGTTTACCACGCTCATGGTGGTGTTGAGCTCTGCGTTGACGATGTGCAGCGCAATGAAGCCGCCCTCGTCGTCCGAAAGGTCTGCATGGCAGCGCTGGCGGATGGCGGCAAGGCACTCCATACCAAGGCGATACTCTTCCGGGTAGAATTCCCGAATGGGAGCCATCAGCGGGTTGGAAAAGCGAATTCCCTGTTCGCTGCGCTGAATGGCAAAGCTGATGTGGTCTGCCAGCGTGATGAGCAGGCTCTCGTTCAGCGGGTAGTTCACCCGGCTGCGGATCATTGTCACCAGCTCGTCGGTGAGCAGCAGATGCTCATACGGGATCTGTTCCAGAAGTTCCACCAACTTCTGCTGCACGGCAGGGCTGGTCATGCGGTAGCTGCGC
>OLOX01003429.1_pt1 | contig 11919 bp, 7 predicted proteins | sample 1672091 | NCBI WGS metagenome assembly OLOX01 (sample SAMEA3136644, study PRJEB25190) | human gut metagenome | reverse complement strand
AGCGCTCGGCTGTTAACCGATAGGTCGTTGGTTCGAGTCCAACAAGAGGAGCCATAAACGATTTTCGTCGAACCATTTGAAAGTCTTGATATAAAAGAATTTCAAAATTTAGACAAAATCAAAAAAGAGAAAGAAGTTAGTTTGATTCTATAAACTAGCTTCTTTTTTGTTATAAAAAACAAAAATAGACAAAAGAACTGGAATTGAATATTATTTAGAAGGAGATTATTATATTCCAAATCTTGTAATGCCAGAACAGGAAAAGATTACTTTAAATAAATATGGTAGAATGAGATTGAATTACCTAAAAGAAAATAAAAAAGCTGAATATTCAATAATGTTAATGGATGGAATTTTAAATAGTCATTTGAAAGAGATTCAAGAAACTGCAACTGAAAGAGTAGAAAAAATAATAAAACAATTAAAATTAAAAAGCAATTTAACAGAAGATATGAAAAATACAGATATGCTTTATTGGGGTGGGATGATGAATAACTTTAAGAATCAAGCAGAAGAAATAGTTTTTTATGAATTAATATATGTATAGGAGATGATGCGAATGAAAAATATTAGAGAAATTGATTTGCAGATGTAATTGAGTTGTTTTATTTATAAAATGAACGAATGAAAACGAATGAAAAATGCCACAAATATTGAAAATACAATAATTGTGGCGTTTTTACTTTTAGAATACAATATAAAAGTGGACGAATGAAAACGAATGTGGTCAAAAGCGTTGATAAAAAATTTAAAAATTGATATAATAATAGTGATAAAAAAGAAAGAGGTGATTCTTTTGATAACAGAGAATAATAATTTAGAATTTAAAAGAGAATTAACAGACTCAATTGTTAAAGAAATAATTGCTTTTTGTAATACAACTGGTGGTACAATTATTCTAGGTTATGATGATAATGGTAAAGTTGTAGGACTAAAAAATGCAAAGGAAGATTTAGATAGGTTAAGTAGTAAAATAAATGATAGCATAGAGCCATCAGTAAATTTTTTAGTTTCAAGTAGAATTGAAAGAGAAGATAATAAAGAAATAATAGTGGTAGAGGTTTTAAGAGGAACTAATAAGCCATATTATATAAAATCAAAAGGCATGACAATAGATGGAGTTTTTGTTAGATTAGGAGCAACAGTGCAACGCGCCACAAGAGAAACAATAAAAGAAATGATAGTAGAGTCATCAGGAATTTCATTCGAAAAGAATATTAGTATTAATCAAGATTTAACTTTTACTTATGCTAATAAAATATTTAAAAAGAAGAATATTGCTTTTGGAGATATAGAAAAAAAGAATTTGGGATTAATTAATGCAGATAATAAGTATACAAATTTAGCGTTATTAATATCAGATCAATGTCCATATTCTATAAAAGTAGCTAGATATAAAGATAATACAAAATCAGAATTTTTAGATAGTAAGGAATTTTCTGATGAAAGCATATTAAGTCAATTAGAAAATGTATATGAATATTTAATGTTAAACAATAGTATGAGTAGTAAAATAGATGGAATGGAAAGAATAGATAGATATGAGTATCCCAAAAATAGCCTAAGAGAATTATTATGTAACATTATTACACATAGAGATTATGAAATAAATGGAAGTAATTTAATTCATATATTCAACGAAAAAATAGAATTTTTAAGTTTAGGAGGATTAGTGAGTGGATTGACAATAGAAGATATAAAACTTGGAAGTTCATCATCTAGAAATCCAAATCTCGTAAATATCTTTCATAGATTAAATTTTGTAGAAGCATATGGAACTGGAATACCAAGAATGTATGAAGAATATAAAACATCATTAAAAAGTCCAGAAATAAAAGTCGCACCAAATAGTTTTCTAGTTATATTACCAAAACTAAATTTGAAAAATGAATATGTATTAATTATAGATTACCTAAAACAAAATATCCAAGGGACAAGAGAAAATTTTGAAAATGTATTGAATTTAGGAAAAAGTGCTACAATAAATGTTTTAAATGAAATGTTAGAAAAAGATATAATAGAAAAGACAGGATTTTCAAAGAATGTAGTATATAAATTGAAATAGTAATAAAGAGATAGAATAAGAGGAATGAGTGTTTATGGAAGAAAAAATGAAGAGCTTATTTGAATATTTAAAAGAAATATATGAATTGAAAACTAGAGTTGTATTAGACTATAAAAAATTTGATTCAGAAATTGATATAGAAGATTTTAAAAATATATATGAAAATATAACAGATATTCATGACTTTTCTAAGGATATATCTGGAGATGAAGAATATTTCACTATTAAATATATTAGTGTAGAAAAAGCTATGCCTAAAATACCAAGTGAAGTAAAGGGTTATGTTGAAGTAAATGAAAATGGAATATCGTTGAATAATGATGAAAGCATTAATACAGAAATAAGAGAAAAATATAATCAATATATAAATGAATATAAGAAAGCAAAAAAGGTTAATGAATTAATAAGAAAATATAATTCAATATATGAAATGTTTTTTGAATTAAATAGAAGAAAGAATGAGTTTGAAGAAAAAATAGAGGTAATACTTGGAAAAGGGTTATTTGTGTATAAGACAAAAGAAGGATATTTAATAAGAAGACATATTTTTGAAGCTCCTATAAAAATTGATATAAAGCAAGAAAATAATACAATATATTTAAGAATTGATAAAGAAAGTAAAGCTAATATAGAACACAATTTTTTAGCAGGTTTTGATTTTAAAATAAAAGATAGAGACTCGTTGTTAAAATTAGAGAATGAATGTGAAGAACAGTATTTGATGAAGGACAAAATAAATTTTGACGAATTGTATAAAAGATATTTAAATTGTGCATCTTTTAAATATGAATATGTAAAAGATACTTTTTATAGTGATGTAGAGCCAGAAAAAGCATATATTTTTAATAAAGACAATATTATTGTAAGAAAAAAGCAACCAACTTTATGGATGGAAGACTTAAATGATATAGTAAATAAAATTGACAATAATGAATTTAAGCCTGAAAATATATTGCCATATTTAATTGTTGAAAAAGAAGATGAAAAAATAAAAGAATTATTATATTCTGAAGATAATGAGGAATCATTAGTGTTGTTTCCATTAGCATCTAATGAAGAACAATACAAAGTTGTTAGACAGACAAATGATAGTAATTTAGTATTAGTACAAGGGCCTCCAGGAACAGGTAAATCACACACAATAGCAAATCTGATTTCAAATTATGTTTCATATGGCAAAAAAATTCTAGTTACAAGTGAGAAATCAAAGGCTCTAGAAGTTATAAAAGACAAATTACCAATAGAAATTAGAGATTTAAGCATGACTTTACTTACAGATACACAAAATAATAATGAATTATCAAATTCAATACAAATAGTTTTAGATAAATACAAAGATAAAGATTATTTATATGAGTATCAAAATAAAATTGAAAATTTAGAAAAAAGATTAAGTGAAATAACAGAATTGAAAAAAAATAATTATGATCAAATTATGCAAATATTGCTTAATAACAGTCATGATTATAAAGATGAGGTTTTAAGCTTAGTAGATATTAAATTAGATAGTTATAGATTAGTAGATATAGCTAAATATTTAAATAATAATACAAAATATAATTATATTGAAGACACTAATAATTATAACAATATTAGTTTTGATAAAGAAATGTTATTAGAAATAAATGCAATAATAAATGATTTAAAAAAATATAAAGATTTTATTGTTGGAAGAGAGTTTGATTTACCAGAACAAATAGATTGGGAGAGCTACGAACTAGCAATCGAAAATATAAAAAAGATAGAAAATAGTCAAATTGTAGATGAATTAATAAAAGAAGGGATAGATGATAGAAACTTAAAAGATTATGATATTAATATGTTATCAAATACGATAATCAATGTTATTAAACTTGAAAATTTATATGATAGAAAATATATTACTGAAAATTGTACATATAAACCTAGAATGACAAATCTTCAAGCTATAATTGATGATTGTAACAAGAGTAAGGAATTTTTCGAAAATACAGAAACTGAATTAATAGGAAATAATATAGAGTTAAAATCTAATGAAAAAATTAATCTTAGTAAAGCATTAAATACGGTATATGAAGCTTTAACAAAGGATGGGAAAATTAGTATATTAGAGAAAATAAAATATAAAAAAGAAATATCAGAATTATCTAATATTATAGTTAATAATAAGAGATTAGATGAAAACATTACTGAAGAAAATTTAAAATTGGCTCTAGCTAAGATAAAGTATGAATTAAAAGTGGGAAAAATCAAAAATGATATAGCAGGTACATTGAGAGAAAGTAGTTTATGGGAACTTGTAAATGAAAAGGAATTTTCAAGAACATTAGAAGTTTTAATTGAGATGCTTTCTACATTTATTAACTATTCTCAAATTGTTACAGATTTAAAAGATGCGTTAAGTGAGATATTCAGAACAAATGTTAAGGTTTTACAATATATAAAAAATGAAGAATATGAAAAAATATATGAGGAAATTACTAAAGCAATTGATTATAGTGAATATTTAAATAGTCAAACAAGTTATGATGATAAATTGCATAATTTAGAAACATTAAGTGTAAAGACATATGATGTATTTGAAAAAATAATAGAAGCAATAAAAGATAAAGATATTGAATCTTTTAAAAATGAGAGAGAAAAGATTGAAAAAATTTATATTGTAGATGAAAAGTATAATGAACTTAAAAGAAAATATGAAAATGAAACACAAAATTATCCAGCATTTATAAATAAATATATATCAATTGAAGATGAGGAAAGAAGGAATATAATTAAAAATTTTGATGAAATATTGAAGTATTATAGATTAAATATGTATTTCTTCTATCAAGAATTGAATAATCAAAAATTTAGTGAGTTATTGGACAAAAAAGAAAAAATACAAAAACAAGAAAAAGATATAGTGGTTAAGTTAATTGAGCAAAAGAGTTGGTACAATCAAATAAATAATATGACAAATACAATATGCAAAGCTTTATCACAATGGCTATCGTTAAAAACAAAATTGGGAAAGGGAACTGGAAAGAGAGCAAATATTATTAGAAGAGAAATGCAAGAACAAATGCAGGTTGCCAAAGAAGCTATTCCAATTTGGATTATGCCGTTAGATAAAGTTATAGAACAATATCCATATTCAAATAAACCACAATTTGATGTTGTTATAATGGATGAAAGTTCTCAATCTTCAATTATATCATTAACAGCGCTATTAAGGGGGAAGAAAATGATAATAGTTGGGGACGATAAGCAAATAAGTCCAATATCAGTTGGAATAACAATAGATAGTTTAAAAGCATTACAAAGCAAATATTTAACAAATATTGGGCTAGGTGTTGGATTTGATATGGATATGAGTATATATGATTTAGCTCAAAATGTGTGTGGAAGTAAAAAGGTAGTATTAAAAGAACATTTTAGATGCTTGCCAGAAATAATAGGTTTTTCAAACAAATATTTCTATGGAGATCAAATCAATTGTTTAAAAGTAAGAAGCAAAGAAAATACAATTAAAAATCCTATAGAAACATATTATTTAGAAGATGCTACTGTTAATGCTGTTAGTTCAAACTATCTAATAAATAAAAAAGAAATTGATAAAATTATAGAAATATTAAAAAGTATAGAAAATAATAAATCATATAATAAGAAGGATATAGGAATTATTGTGCTACAAAACAGTAATGCACAAATTAAGACGTTAAATACAGCAATTTGGCAAAACTTTAGTAGTGATTTTATAAAAGAAAGAAAAATTAAAATTGGAAATTCATATGAATTTCAAGGTGATGAAAGAGACGTTATAATTCTTTCAATGGTTATAAGTAAAAAACAAGATGATGGTGAAACAAGAATAGTAAAAGCGTTAACAACAAAAGAATTTGAAAGGTCATTTAATGTTGCTGCATCAAGGGCAAAAGAACAAGTAATATTAGTATATTCAATACATCCAAACGAATTAAGTAAAGAATGCTTAAGATATAAATTAATTACTTATTATAATACTTTTGATAAAAATGAAAAGATAGATAGAGATATTAAATTAAATACAGATTTTGAAAAGGAATTATATATTGAATTAAGAAAAAATAAAATTGAAGCAATGTCTCATTTTAAAATTGGTAAATATGAATTGGATTTTGTTATTGATGACGAAAATGGAAAAAAGATTGCAATTCAATGTGATGGAGATGAATGTAAGAGTAAAGAAGAATATGAGGCAGATATTAGTGAACAAGATGTTTTAATAAGATGTGGATGGAAATTTATTAGAGTAAGGGCTAGTCAATTTTATGCTAATAAAGAAAAGACTGTTTCTGAACTTATAATTAAAATAAATAATATTCTTAGTGAAGAAGATAGCTTTAATATTGTAGAACCTGTATTTAAGCTTAAAGATTTTGAGGAAAATATAGAAAAAAGTGAAGGAAAACAAGAAATTGAAGATAATAAAGATGAGGATAAAAACAATATTGAAGATAAAATATCAGAAATAACAAAGAATATTAATTTAACTAATATATATGTAAATGATAGTAATAAAGAGTAAAAGAGGTATTTTATGGGATTTTATTTTAGAAAATCTGTTAGTTTAGGTGGATTAAGATTTAATTTTTCAAAATCAGGCGTTGGTGTATCAACTGGTATAAAGGGATTTAGAATAGGAAGTGGACCAAGAGGAAATTACGTCCAAATGGGAAGAAACGGAGTTTACTATAAGAAAACTTGGAGAAATTCTAAAGGGAAAAATAGACACAATAATACTCAAAATATAAAAAAATATAATCAAAATAACTATACGTACAAAAGTGATAATGAAGATTTAGATGAATATAATACAGAGGAAATTTGTGATTCATCTTCAATAGAATTAGTTGAAGAGATAAAAGATAATTATAATAAAATTACATTAAAATGGTTTTCTTTATTGTTTATATTTAATATATATCTATTTATATTGGCTTTTATTATATTTGCATATTTAGATTATAAAAGAAAAAATACTATTATATTTTATGATATAGATGAAGAAACTGAATTAAAATTGCAACAATTCTATGATTCATTTGATGAGATAACAAAGTGTAAAAGAAAATGGTACATTTTATCTAAAAATTATAATTTTGATGCTAAATATAATTCAGGAGCATCAAGTTTAGTTAATAGAAAAGATATTATAATTGCCAATAAAATCCCTAAATATATAAAGACAAATGTGAAAATTCCATGTGTTCCAGTTGGAAAACAGAAATTATACTTTTTTCCAGATAAAGTTTTAATAATAGAAGGTAAAAAAGTTGGGGCGTTATCCTATAAAAATTTAGGAATCAGTGTTACAAATGGCAATTTCATAGAAACTGAGATGAAACCATGGGATGGAACAGTAGTGGATTATACTTACAAATATGTTAATAAGAGTGGAGGACCAGATAGAAGATTTGCGAATAATCCAAGATATCCAATAATGAGCTATTCTTACATAAATTTCTACGGAGATAATGGTTTTAATGAGTGCATAATGCTATCTAAACAAGGGGTAGGAAATATATTAAAAGAACAAATAAGAGTATTGCAATCACAAAAAATATTAGAAAAAGATATTAGTATTAACGAGAATAAAACTGATAAATTAAATGATATTAATGAAGTTATAAACAATACAGAAAAATTCAAAAATGAAGAAATAAATATAAAAATTGAAAATAGTGATGAAAATATCTTAGAAGAATATGAAGATAACGAAATAGATCCTTTCTTAATGGAAGCGATTGATATGGTTATTGAAACAGGTCAAGCTTCGACTTCATTTATACAGAGAAGATTTAAAGTAGGATATGCAAGAGCTGGAAGAATAATAGACCAAATGGAAGAAAGAGGTATAATTTCAGGGTATCAAGAAAGTAAGCCAAGAAAAGTATTAATGACAAAAGAAAGATGGATACAATTAAAAAATAATGATATTAAGAATAAGAAAGTTGACAATTTAGCAGTTGAAGAAAACAAGGAAAAAATAAATGAAGATATTGAGGAAAAAACAGAAGAAAAAACAGAAGAACAAATAGAAATAAAAGATAAAAAGAAAAATATGTTTTATAAGAAGTAGAAGGGGTTGTTGTTATGAAGTTGGATTTAGAGAAAAGTGTAGATACAGTTTTTCAACTAGCAGACATTATAGATGAATATAATGTTGGAATACAAAGAATATATAAAGATACAGGGATTCGGACAAACTGAAAATAATAATCAAACAACAAAAGAAATTGTTAAACTTGAGTTATTGCAGTTTGTTTCTAGAATAATTGGAATTGATGGGAAAATAACACAATCTGAAGTTAATTTTTTAAATAGGTATCTAGATTTAGATGTAGAACTAACTATAGAAAATTTAAAGCAAGTTATAAAAACATCTGGAATATTAAGCGACGATAGTATGAGTATACCAGTTGGAATAATTGTATTCAAAGAGGCAGATGTTAAATTAAGAGAGAAAAAAGTAATAAATGATGATACTGGAAATATTGCAGACTTTTTAATTAATATATATGAGATTCTTGGAAAAGAAGTAATGATGGTTGATGACGTAATAGATGATAGGGAAATTGCAGTTTATACTAAATACCTTAATTATTACAAAAAAGAAGCACAAGAATATCAGTCTATATATAATTCAAATAATATAGAAAGTAACAATAACATTAGTGTAACAAAATTGGATGAAGACAAAAGTTTGCAAGAATTATTAAATGAACTAAATAGCTTAATTGGATTAGATGATGTAAAACAAGATGTGCAATCATTAATCAATTTGGTACAAATTAGAAGAATAAGGGAAAAGAGAAATCTAAAACAACAACCAATGTCATTACATTTAGTATTTATGGGGAATCCAGGAACAGGTAAAACTACAGTTGCAAGATTGTTAGCACGTATTTATAATAAAATTGGAGTATTAAGTCAAGGACAGTTAGTAGAAGTTGATAGATCTGGATTAGTTGGAGGATATGTTGGACAAACAGCACTAAAAGTACAGGATGTAGTAAAGTCAGCAATAGGTGGAATACTTTTTATTGATGAAGCATATTCACTTACTTCTAGTAAAGATGGAAATGACTATGGACAAGAAGCAATAGATACATTGCTAAAAGCAATGGAAGATCATAGAGATAATCTTATAGTGATAGTAGCAGGATATACAAATTTGATGGAGGATTTTTTGGAATCAAATCCTGGTTTAAAATCTAGATTTAATAAATATTTATACTTTAAGGATTATACACCTGAAGAATTGTATGCTATATTTGAAAAAATGTGCAAAGGATATAAATTTAATATAACTGATGAAGCACAAGAATATGTTAAAGATTATTTTGAAAAAAGATATATTTATCGTAATGAAAATTTTGCTAATGGTAGAGACGTTAGAAACTTTTTTGAAAAAGCGTTAATACGACAAGCGGATAGATTATCTTACAAAGGAAATAATTTAACTGATGAAGAATTATCAGAATTAACTTTATCTGACATTGAGGAAATAAAATTAAAGGATTAATAAGATATGAAATGTTATAAATGTGGTAATGATATAGAAGATAATTTAGAATGCCCATTTTGTGGATATATAAATAAAGAAGAAACGAGAAAAAATATTAGAGTTAATGATAATAAATTTAATTATTCTAATAATGAAAAAAAGAATGAAAGATATGAAAATGATAAAGTTAGCAATAAAGTGATTAATGACATTTGCAAAATTTTGTGCTATATACAAGTTGCTTTTTCAATTATGACGGCTTTAGTTTGTTTTGCATTAGAAAAGCCACTTGTTCCATTCATTAGTTGGAGCATTGTTGCGTTAGCATTCATACCAAAAATAAAACAGATAACAATCAGTAAAATACCGAAGTTAAAAAAATGGATAATTCTAATAAGAATTGTATTAATTATCTTGGCAATGGTTATTTTTATAGCTAATTTATCTCAAATTTACGAGGATGAATGGGTATCAAATAATGGAATGAGTGTTAAATTAAAGGATAATATTGCGGTTGTTGTTGAAGATGGTGTAGAATATAATGGAAGTTATAAAGCTCAATATATTGATGGAGTAACCAATATTAATATTACTACTGAAAGTAAGAATTTCAAATTTTATTTTACATATAACAATGATATTATTGAATTTTATTATATGAAAGATAATGAAAAAATATATTTTGTGCCAAAAGTAAAAAAATCAACTTATACATACATAGAAAGTGATAATAAATAAATTTTTCCAAACCACTTGATTTATATAAAAAGTTATGTTAAATTATAACCATAGAATAAATAGGAGGAACAAATGATTAAAAAAATAAAAAATGATTCGGGAATAACACTAGTAGCGTTATCAATAACAATAATAGTGTTGCTAATTTTGTCTACAGTAGCAGTTTCGTCTGGTAAAAAAGCAATTGAAAATAGTAGATTAACAACATTTACAGCCGAAATGAAAGTTATGCAATCAGAAGTAAATCTATTATATGATAAGTGGAAAAATGAAGAAAAAATAAAATTGGGGGATGAAGAAAAAGAGATAACTAATATAGGTAATACTATAACCGAGGATCAGAAAAACAGGTATAATAGCTTAAATTTAACTGATGATTATAAATTATATGATGCTAACGTTATAAAAAAGCTAGGAATAGAAGGAATAGAAGGAACTTATTTTGTAAATATAAAAGATAGGAAAGTAATAAGCGTAGAAGGATTATCTTATGGTGGAAAAAAATATTACACATTAGATGCATTGCCAGAAGGGCTATACAATGTGGATTATGAAGGTGATTCTACTGGAAGTGCTCCAACGTTTGAAAGTAAGGTAGAATATGTAGGAGAGAGTAAATGGCGTATAACGATTTATAATATATCATATGAAGGAAATATTAAAAAGTGGAATTTTGCATATAAATTAGATGGCGAAAACGAATGGAGTATTAGTAAAGAAAGCAGTTTTATAGTAAATAAAAAAGGTACATATAAAGTAAAATTAGTTAATAATTGGAATAACGAAAATACAGAAGATGGAACAGATGTAGTTGTTAATCCTGGAGCACCAGATTCTACAGGATTATTTACAAAAACAAGTACAATAAATGGGGCAGAAGCAAGTGCTAATAACCCAACAATACCAGCAGGATTTAAACCAATGGATGTAACAACAGGACAGACACCAGCTACTTGGGGAGATGGAACAAATGCACCATCAGAGCAAAGTGTAAAAAATGGATTAGTAATAACAGATGGAACAAATGAATTTGTATGGATTCCGGTTGCAAATGATGAAGCATATGCTAAAAAGGCAGGAACAAATAATTTGAGTATGACAACTTCAGGTGGAAATTCTAGCAATATTTTGGAAATGGTACAGGGAGATACTTTAGGAGTAAATAATATTTTAAAAACAAGTGTAACAAGTACATTGAATGCTAATAGTCCAGAATATGAAGTAGTAAAGAATGCAGGTGGATTTTGGGGAGGAAGATATGAAGCAGGAATAGAAAATGTACAACATAAAGATATTGTGGGAATTAATGGTTGGACATCAGACAGCACAAATGCGAATAAATTAAATGCATATTGGGAAAATAAAAAATTAGAAATAAAAGTAGCATCAAATATGGAGCCAGTAAGAAATATTACACAAGCAAAAGCTCTTTCAATTGCAAACAATTGGAAAAGTGGAGTATCTGAAAATGAAACGGTAGCTTTTCAAAGTGGATTAATAACAGGAAGTCAATGGGATTCAATGTGTAATTTTATAGGTTGGTTAATAGCAAATGACGATTGTAGTAGTTGGGGAAATTATGGAAATGTAACCGGAGAAAGTTACA
>OLOX01003424.1_pt1 | contig 11932 bp, 10 predicted proteins | sample 1672091 | NCBI WGS metagenome assembly OLOX01 (sample SAMEA3136644, study PRJEB25190) | human gut metagenome | reverse complement strand
CTCTTTTAAAAGAGGAGCATCTTTCTGACCGGAAATGCAATGCGCTCTGCGCGTTATTTGAAAAAAGTAAAGGAACGCAAAACGGCGTCATTGTCCATTCGGACCTGCTGCTGGAATATTTGAAAAAGACCTGTCCACATCTTTATTTTGTCTCTTCTACCACCAAAGTTCTGACAGATTTTGAAAAGCTAATGCATGAAATCCGACGGGAGGATTTCCGGTATGTCGTGCCTGATTTTCGCTTAAATAAAGCCTTTGATCGATGGGAGACATTGTCTCAGACAGAGAAAGATAAGGTGGAGTTTTTGTGTAACGAATGTTGCTGGTTTGGGTGTATGGACCGGAAAGCCTGCTATGAAACCGTCAGTCGTAAAAACCTTGGAGAAAACAAGGAACATCATTGCGCTGCTCCAGATTCTGATCAGGGCTATCGTTTTTCAAAAGCAATGAAAAATCCGGGATTTATCGGTATTGATGCAATCCAAAATGTATATCTGCCAATGGGCTTTTCCAATTTCAAAATCGAAGGGCGTGGGCTTGGCAGTGCGTTGATTCTGGAATTTCTGCTTTATTACATGACAAAACCACAGTACCAACTGTATGTCCGGGAAGAAATTTATCTGGATAATATGCTGGATCTGTTTTAAGGAACCGTTAAGGTTTTTTAAGAAAAGAAAAATTTTTTTCGCGTGCAGAGTGTGATATTGTGAAAACAGTAAAGAAGATAGAAAGGGAAAAACAATGTTAGAAGTATCACATGTAACAAAACGTTACCGTAAAGTCTGTGCAAATGATGACATCAATCTGACTATCCCGGACGGGGAGATCGGTGTACTGCTTGGACCAAACGGTGCGGGAAAAAGCACAATCATCAAATGTATTATGGGATTTCTCAAATACGAGGGACAGATTCGCGTAAACGGTTTGAACAACAAATCCGTTGAGGCAAAGAAAATTATGGGATATGTGCCGGAGATTCCGTCGCTTTATCCGAATCTGACTGTAGATGAGCACCTCGAATTTATTGCGCGTGCCTATAAATTAAAGGATTATAAGGAAGAGAAAGAAGCGCTTCTGCAGCGGTTTGATCTGGCAGATAAAAAGAAAAAGTTCGGTGATGAGTTGTCAAAAGGAATGCAACAGAAGCTGTCAATCTGTTGTGGACTGCTTCCGCGTCCAAAGCTGATATTGTTTGATGAGCCGATGATTGGTCTTGATCCGCATGCAATCAAAGAATTAAAGCTGCTGTTCCAGGAATTGCGTGAACGCGGCTGTATGGTGCTGGTCAGTACGCATATGATCGACAGTATCGAAGAACTCTGGGATACCACTTATATTATGAAACAGGGAAAGATTGCCTCGATTGTCGAGCGTCAGAATTTACAGGGCAGCGATAAGAGTCTGGAAGATATTTTCTTTGAGATCACAGAAGGTGCGGATGCGGAGAGTGAGGTGTAAGGTATGAAATTATGGGGTTATTATGCACTGCATACCTTTGTAAACACCATAAAAAAGATGTTTCGCAGTACCTTTTTGGTGATTTTTCTGGCAATTATCGGATTTGGTGTGATCTTTGGTCTGGTCGGTGGAATCGCAGGTTCCGTGATGGATCATCAGCAGGCGGCAGAACAAGCCTCGGAGATGCAGGAATCGGAAGATGTGGAGGAAGAAGATACGGAAGAGACCGATCAACCGATGAGCCCGCAGGATATTGCCCTTGTAAAGACACATGTTGAAAGTGTAGTGATATTGCTGTTTCTTGTTATCCTGTTGTGGGGAATGTACACAGGATCCAAAAACGGAACCGAAATTTTTCAGATGGCAGATGTGAACCTTTTGTTTACTGCGCCACTCAAACCGCAGTCGGTGCTCATGTTTCGTTTGAGCTTTCAGATGATTGCGACAGTATTTGCTTCTGTGTATCTGGTTTTCCAAATCCCGAATCTAGTGCTTAATATGGGACTTGGTGTTCCTGCAATTGTTGCCATCTTTGTGGGATGGATCCTGCTTCTTGTGTTCCAGAGACTGATGGTTGTGCTTACTTACACGGTCTGCTCCACGCATGAGAAACTGAAAAAGTATGTGATTCCATTTATTTTGGTGGTTGTTCTTGCGGTAGCTGGTGTGCTTGCAGCAGTATATTTTTCAACAGGAGATATTCTTGAGACGGAAAATATGACGTTATCTGCGCACTGGAGCCGTATGATTCCGGTGCTGGGCTGGTACAAAGGCATGATTATGTGTGCGGTCAACGGAGAAGTGGTGCCGTTTCTGATCTATCTGGTACTGATGTTGGCGAGCGTGGTTGTATTTATCGTTGCAATCTGGCAGATTCCGGCAGACTTTTATGAGGATGCACTTTCGGAGGCAAGTAAGCGTGCGCAGATGCTGGATGCGGCAAAAGAAGGACGTGTCGTAAATACAAAGAAACGTTCCGGACGTATCCAGAGAGAAGGTGTGTTCGGAGGTTCCGGGGCTTCGGTCTTTTTTACCAAGGAAGTATACAGCAGACGCAGGATGGCGAAATTTGGTCTGGTGACCAATACGATGCTGTTCTATTTTGCAGTTATTGTCTGTGTGGCTGCATTTACGATAAAAGTGGTAGAGAGTCATAGCTTTTTTTCTGTCGGATGTGTATTGCTTCTGGTGATGTTTTTCCGCAATATGGGGAATCCAATCGCACAGGAAACGGCGCGCAACTGGCTGTTTTTAGTGCCGGAGAATCCGTATAAAAAAGTATGGTTCAGCGTTCTTGCCGGAGTATATGGGACGGCTGTCGATCTGATTCCGGGAATGATTACAGCGACAGTGATTATGGGGGAACAGCCTGGCATCATGATCTTGTGGTACCTGACATTTCTTATTGTAGATTTCCTGTATTCACAGGTGGGACTTTTGATGGAAGCACTGATTCCAGTCACTTCGATGGATGTGGTAAAAAGCATGATTCAGATGATCCTGCGGTGTCTGATTCTGGTGGTCCTTTCGGTTCTTGTGATGATTGGTTATTTTGCATGGGGAATTGCAGGCGCTTTGATTTTGACCTGCATTGCATCCGCAGGAATCGGAGGAGTAATCTTCTGGGTTTATCCGTGGATGCTCCACCGTGGAAAATAGGTTCTAATTTTTTCCGGGAAAGCGTAAGCAAAAGCACGATTGCCGCCATGGTTGGCAACACTTGACTTTTCTATTTTTTTGTGCATAATTAGTTCAAAAATGAACAATTCAAAAAAGAAGAATTGCGCAATGCATAAAAGGAGCTGAATCTATGAGGATGGGATTTGAATTTGCCCAGAAAATCAAGGCGAATCTTGTATCGGTACATGTTGACCGGCTGGTAAAAGAAGGATATCTGGAGAGAAGGGCGGTAGAAGGTGACCGGAGAAAAACAGAGCTGATCTGTACACAAAAAGCGCAGCCGGTCATCGAAAAAGGAGGACAGTTGCAGGAAGCATTTAAGGAGCAACTGTTTTCTGGTATGGATGAAAAGATGTAGCGACAGATGGAAGAAATGGTCAGACGAATGGAACAGAATCTGGATGGAATATTGAAAGGGGACAACTAGGACAATGAAATTATTACTTACAATTATTGTGACATTTTTTGCAGGAATGGGAGCCGGACTTGGAACAGGCTTTGCAGGCATGAGTGCAGCGGCCGTGATCAGTCCGATGCTCATTACATTCCTTGGAATGGAGCCATACATGGCGGTTGGAATTGCACTGTCATCCGATGTGCTCGCCAGTGCTGTGTCCGCATATACCTATGGAAAAAATAAGAATCTGGATGTGAGAAATGGCCTGATCATGATGGTGAGTGTCCTTGTGTTTACCGTAGTTGGAAGCTATGTCTCAAGCCTTGTGCCATCTACCACGATGGGAAACTTTTCCGTCTTTATGACATTTCTGCTCGGTATCAAATTTATTGTCCGTCCGGTCATGACCACGAAGGAAGCTATGCAGGGCGTATCTGCCCAAAAGCGTGCTATACAGTCGGTGGTAAGCGGTGTCTGTATTGGATTTATCTGTGGATTTGTCGGCGCAGGTGGTGGTATGATGATGCTTCTTATCCTGACATCGGTACTTGGGTATGAGTTGAAGACAGCAGTCGGAACAAGCGTCTTTATTATGGCGTTTACAGCATTTACCGGTGCTGCATCACATTTTGCTATCGGTGGAAAACCGGACTGGCTGGTACTGGTACTGTGTGTGATTTTTACACTTCTCTGGGCGCGGATTGCGGCAGTATTTGCAAATAAAGCAACACCAAAGACACTGAACCGCGCAACGGGTGTAATCCTTGTTATTCTTGGCATTGTTGTGTTTTTATTTTCGCTTTTGGGCTAGGAAGTGTGGGGAAAAGTCCCTTTTGATTCAACGGCTGATGTGGTACACTATCATTATAGATGCAAATTTTGCATGGCTGATGTTCAAATAATAGAGGTACCTATATGAAAAAGCGCAAATTTATCCTGCTGGGTGTGGTAGTCGTATTGATTGCCCCTTTTGCTGGAAGCAGGAATTTTGAATAATGTGAACAACAGAAATACGTATCAGACATCGCAGGTTCTTTTGGATCGGGTGATCAATGTATGGACAGAAATACACAGAGCGAGGAGGAATTGATCAATTCGCTCAAGGACGATTATATTGTCCGTGCAAAGGCGGTAGCATATATCATTGATGCCAAACCGGAAGCAGAAAGAAAGATTGCGAACCTTATGTCTGTGGATGAAGTGCATTTGTTTGATAAAGATGGAACTATTTACAGCGGCTCCGTGCCAAAATATTATGGATATAATTTTGATTCTGGGGAGCAGATAGAATATTTTAAGCCGATGCTCACAGACAAGACACTTACCATGTGTCAGGATGTGACACCGAATACTTCGGAAGGCAAGGAAATGATGTATGCAATTACCTGGAATGAAGCAGGAACCCGGATGGTACAGGTGGGAATCAAGCCGGTGCGGCTTTTGGAAGAGGTCAAGCAGAACGAGGTATCCTCGGTAGTGGAAAATATGCCGGTTTATGAGGGAATGAGTATTCTTGTGGCGGATACAAAAACCGGAGAAATCTATGGCGCTACAGATACGGATAAAATAGGAAAAACTCTGGAGGATATTGGTGTTGATACCAGGAATTTCAACCTTGCTGAAACAGCATCGGTGAAAGTTTCTGTGGATGGGAAAAAGCAAAAATGCATACTGCGGCAGGATGATAAGTATGTGGTAGGTGTTCTGATTGCATCTACATTCAATTTCAAAAATACAATCATTGCGATGCTTATCGTTGGTGTGTATCTGAGCCTTGCAACTGCATGCATGATCTATATGCTGTGGCGCATTTTTAAAACAGATAAAGAAAAAGAACTGCTGATGTACCGGTCGCATACGGATGAACTGACCGGATGTTTTAACCGGCATGCATACGAAGAAGATATTGTGCAGTTGCGTATGGATGAAGCGTTTGTTTACATTTCGCTGGATATGAATGGTCTGAAAACTGTGAATGATTCGTTAGGACATGCCGTAGGTGATGAATTGATCCGGGGAGTGGCGTCCTGTATGAAACAATGTTTTGCTGAGGTTGGCAAAGTATATCGCATTGGAGGCGATGAATTTGTAATCATTGTTCTCGATCAGATGCAGAACATAGAAAATATCAGGGAGACGTTCGATAAAACTGTGCGGCGGTGGCAGGGAAAGATGGTCAAAGAAATGTCGGTTTCCTGTGGCTATGTCTCCAGTGATGAAAAAGAATGGGATACGAATTATGATATCGCAAAGGCAGCAGATGCACGGATGTATGAGAACAAAGCTGCATATTATCAGAAAAGTGGAAGAGACAGAAGAAAACGATAGCATAAAGAAGGCTTCGGAAGTGAAATGGAGAGTCACTTTCGAAGCCTTTTTTACTTATTTCACAAGATTTTCTGCGTAATCCAGTGCGTCTACAATATTGTCGTGGAAATTTTCTTTTCCGACAAGTTCGATGAATCCATCTTTTTCCATAACATGCATTGGCTGTTCGTTGATATGCGAGAATACCAACGTGATGTTCTTTTTCTTTGCGCGGCCAACCAGCTCATGGAGTGATTTCATAGCACTTGCATCAATAGCAGGCACGCTGCGCATACGAATGACAACGACTTTGGTGTGGTGATTGCTGTTGATATTCAAAATCTGGTCTGCGGCTGCAAAAAACATTGGGCCACAGATTTCAAATACACTGATGGAATGTGGAATATCGCGAAGTTTTTCGGCCTCTCCCGGAGTGATATCCGGAGAATCCGTGTACTTCCATGCCTTGATATCTGCGGTTTCTGCCATACGTTTCATGAAAAGTAAAGCGGCGAGAACAACACCGATTTCAATAGCAACAACCAGGTCAAAAAATACGGTTAAAAAGAAGGTTGCCACAAGTACGATAATGTCGCTTTTTGGAGCACTTTTGCACAGGCGAAGAAAGGAACTCCAGTCTGCCATATTTGCAGCGACAACCAAAAGTACGGCAGCCAGTGTTGTCATCGGAATGAGTGCTGCCAGTGGCATCAGTACCAGAAGGATGATGGTCAGTGTCACACAGTGTGCGATGCCGGCAATCGGAGTGCGGCCACCATTGCGCACGTTTGCAGCAGTTCTTGCAATGGCACCCGTTGCAGGAATTCCACCGAACAGGCCGGAAAAAATATTTCCCAGTCCCTGTCCAATCAGTTCTGCATTGGATTTATGTGTATCGCCGATCATTCCGTCCGATACAACTGCGGAAAGAAGGGATTCGATAGCTGCCAGTACTGCAATCGTAAAGGCCGGTGAAAGCATCTGCTGCACCAGTTTCATGGAAATGGCTGGAACGTGGAAGGCAGGAAATGCGGAATTGAGCTGTCCGTAAACACTACCGATGGTATTTACCGGTAATTTTGCAAAATACACGATAGCAGTTGTCACGATGATTGCAATCAGAGAACCCGGGATTTTATCAGTGATCTTTGGCCAGACGAACATGATGGCAACTGCCAGAAGTCCGATCAGGGTTGCCGTTACGTTGACAGTTCGAATGTTTTTCCCGTAGATGATCAGTTTATCCAGAAATTCAGAAGGAACGGATGCAATATCCATGCCGAAGAAATCTTTCAGCTGTCCTACGAACAGAGTGACAGCAATCCCACATGTAAAACCTGTTGTAATATTATCCTTGTAATTGTATAAGGAATGTATTTGATCAGAGAACCAAAACGGCAGATACCCATAATCACAAGGATAATACCGGCGAGAATGGTTGCTACGATCAGTCCGTCGGTTCCATATTCCACTACAATTCCGTAGATGATTACAACGAATGCAGCGGTTGGACCGCCAATCTGTACCCGGCTTCCTCCGAAAAATGAGATAAAGAAACCGGCGATGATTGCGGTGTATAGTCCCTGTTCCGGGCCTACACCGGAAGCGATTGCAAGGGCAATAGAAAGAGGAAGTGCAATGATGGCTACAATGATACCGGAGATGATATCTTTCATCAATTGCGCTTTTGTGTAGCCCTTCATTACGTCAAAGAGCTTTGGTCTGAGTTCATTCATGATTTGATTAATCCTTTCGGTAAAGTTTTATAAAATATTTATAAAAAATTTATAAACAAGCAGTTCAAAAGTTTAGCACGAACCGAAAGGTATTTCAAGAAAAATGTTTTTCAGAGATTTATTTCGTTCCCTCTTTTAAATATTTTCATATAACGTGCATGAATGATGTGATCAAAAGCCGGGTGAAACTGGCCTGTGAACTATTGGTTTCTGGCAATGAGCCAATCACAGAAATTGCAGAACGGTGCGGGTATCATAATGCAATATTGATATGTAAGCCTTTTCCATTTATCTGGGAAACAATGTCGTCGCGGACGGCATTGTTGAATTTGCCGCAGATGGAATAGGCTTTCTTTGAATATTCCTGATCCGGTGAGAAAATTTTTCGCACCTTGGAATTATTGGCAGTCTTAAGAAGGTCTTCATTGACTGTCAGTTTTCCGGAACGCTCGACTGTGATGCCGATCTCGGACAATTCGCTGGAATATTTACTTGTCAAAGATTTTAGCTGCTTCAGATAACGTTTTGTGTCATGACTGTCCGTTGTCTTGGAAGAATCAATGGCATTGTTGTATGTGGTCACGAATGCTTCAATGGAAGAACGGGTGGTATCACTGATATCGTTGTCTTTTTCATCCGTCTCAGAACCATAATCATTGTTAAGCAGACGCTTGGAGGCACGTGTCAGTGCGCGACTGTCTTCAAATGATAATTCGATTTTTGTATAGTCATTGCGACCACTGTTTTTTATGACGTCCCGATTGTTTGCGTAGTAGTTGCGCATAAAATAATTTGTTGACAGGCTAAGACCTGAAGATACCTTTGCCATGATATTCCTCCCATAATGCAAACTTTATATAATTTATATCGGCATTTTTCTTTACTTCTTTATAGAAATGAAGTAATATCTAGATGAGAAATTCTGAATACAGCAAATAGCAATGATGATATAGGAGGGAATATGAAACAAACAACATTTGGAAAGACGGCAGAGGGGACAGAAGCATCTTTGTACACCATTTGCAATTCTAAGGGAATGCGCGCTATGGTTACAAATTTTGGTGCAACACTGGTATCTGTATTTGTCAAAAACAGAAATGGGGAAGATACGGATGTTATTCTTGGATATGACGATGTGGCAGACTATCAGAAAAATACTTGTTATTTCGGAGCTGTCGTAGGACGCAACTGCAATCGTATTGCAAATGCAAAATTTACAATCAATGGGGTAGAGTATCAGTTAGAGGCAAATGATAATGAAAACAGTCTCCACAGTGGTTCGAATGGAACCTCGGAGCGTTTCTGGAATGTGATCTCCTGCACGGATCAGATGATTACATTGCAGATTGAAGATGCGGATCTTCAGCAGGGATATCCGGGAAATGCAGTCATTCAGGTGACTTATGAAGTGACAGAAGACAATGGCCTTGCAATTACTTATCATGCGAAAGCAGATAAAGATACGGTATTTAATTTTACTAATCATGCATATATTAATTTAAATGGGCATGCATCCGGTTCTGTGCTGGATCAGACCCTACAGATCAAAGCATCCCATTTTACACCGGTAAAGGATGGAAAAGCAATTCCTACAGGGGAACTGGCAGATGTGGAAGGTACACCATTTGACTTCCGCATTGCAAAACCAATTGGACGGGACATTAACGCAGAAAATGACCAATTAAAATATGCAAGCGGATACGATCACAATTTTGCGCTGGATCATACTGGTAATGGTGTGGAAAAAGTTGCCACAGCCTATGCGCCGGAGTCGGGTATTCAGATGGAAGTTTATACGGATTGTCCCGGTATGCAGTTTTACAGTGCAAACTTTATACAGGGACAGAAAGGAAAAGGCGGGGTTATATACAAAGAACGTGAAGCATTTTGCTTAGAGACACAGTATTTCCCAAACTCTGTCAATGAACCGAATTTCCAGTCTCCGATTACTGCGGCTGGAAAGGACTATGCATCCAAAACAATCTATAAGTTTTCGATTGCATAATAAATGACACCGTTTGACCCTTTAATCATAACAAATACAAAAGAAAAATATTCAGGGGCTAATCAGATTACAGTGATTAGCCTTTTGTTTACCATAAACAGGTACATTATATAAGGAGAAACACATGAAAATCGTATTTCTGGACGCAAAAACAATTGGAGATGACATTGATCTTTCGGGTTATGAAGCGTTAGGAGAAGTAATAAAATATGGCTTTTCGACAGCAGAAGAAGCAGCTGAGCGGGCAAAGGATGCGGATGTTCTTGTTATAAATAAAGTAGAAATCAATGAAAAATCTATTGGAGAGGCAGATCATCTCAAACTTGTCTGCGTGACTGCAACAGGTACCAATAATCTGGATAAAGAGTATCTTGCAGAACGTGGCATTGCATGGCGGAATGTGGCAGGATATTCCACGGAATCGGTTGCACAGCATACTTTTGCATTATTATTCTATTTATTGGAGAAACTACGTTATTATGATGACTACGTTAAGACAGAGAAGTATGTGGGCGATGTGACATTCACGCACTTTGCGAAGAGATTTCACCAGTTAAGTGGAATGACATACGGTATTATCGGCCTTGGCAATATTGGAAGAAGAGTTGCGGATATAGCGAAATTGTTTGGCTGCCATGTCATCTATTATTCGACATCCGGGAAAAATTCGCAACCGGATTATGAGAGGGTAAGTTTTGATGAACTGCTGGCACAGTCGGATATTGTGTCCATTCATGCACCACTTGATGAGAACACCAGAGGACTGATGGATAAAGTGGCTTTTGCAAAAATGAAAAAATCAGCAATTTTATTGAATCTTGGAAGAGGACCGATTATTAATGAAGCGGATCTGGCAGATGCGTTGGAGCAGGGACAGATTGCAGCGGCAGGCCTTGATGTGCTTTCTGTGGAACCGATGCAGGAGAATAATCCTTTACGCCGGATTAAAGATAGTGACAAACTTTTTATAACACCGCATATTGCATGGGCCAGTGTGGAGGCAAGAACACGGCTGATGGAGATTATTCTGGAACAGATTAAGGACTTTTTTCGAAAAAAGCAGGGAAATTAGTTGAGAAAAAATCCTGAGCTTCTTGGTTGACTTTATGAAATGTCGTGATATAATTCATGTAGTATTGGAAACTACATTTCGAATTACTGATAAGCATATATTATATAGACAAAAAGGCCGAAATGTATATTAAGGGTATACAGGATTTTAGAATTGCATATTTTCTTTCGACAAAAAATCCAATATACTTCCAATAGAGTTTGAAAGAGAGAAAAAGGAGGAGCATAAGGATGGCAAGTTTAAAAGACGCGGCAGAAAGACAGGCATTTTCTCTTGCGATTGATGCGGCATTGAAAAGTCTTAATAAAGATAGAGAAAAGGCTTTACTGAACATTGTAAACCTGGTTCAGAAATTCATGGGAAATAATTTTAGAAAAGAGTCTTATGAGGGCGCTAAGAAAATGATTATGAACCCGGATCACAAGTGGATGCGTTATGTGAACCGTCTTCTTGATGAGACAGACCCGCATGTTGCAAAGATGACAGCATTAAACCTTGGCTATCAGGCTGCTTTTGCAGGAACAAAGAAGATTCGTAAAATGCGTGAGGTAGAGCAGTGCAATATTCCATGGCTGATTCTCATGGATCCTACCAGTGCGTGCAATCTGCATTGTACAGGATGTTGGGCAGCCGAATACGGACACAAATTAAATCTTTCTTATGATGAATTAGACAATATCATTACACAGGGCAAAGAACTTGGTATTTATTTTTATATGATGACCGGTGGAGAACCATTGGTACGTAAGGCTGATATTATTAAATTATGCGAAAAGCATAATGATTGTGCGTTCCATTGTTATACAAATGGAACACTCGTAGATCAGGCATTTTGTGATGAGATGAAGCGTGTTGGTAACTTGTCACTTTCTATTTCACTGGAAGGATTTGAGGATGCCAATGATTTTCGTCGAGGCGAAGGTGTATACGACAAAGTTATCCATGCAATGGATCTTCTTCATGAGAATGGACTGATCTTTGGTAACAGTGTATGTTATACAAGCAAGAACATGGATGCTGTTACAAGTGATGAGTTCTTTGATCTGTTGATCGAGCATGGCAGCCGTTTCGCTTGGTATTTCCATCTCATGCCGGTTGGCATGAATGCATCGCCGGAACTGATGCCTACAAAGAAACAGAGAGAATATATTTATCACAGAATCCGTGAAGTTCGTGCTATGGAAGGTGGAAAAGAAATTTTCGTTATGGACTTCCAGAATGATGGCGAGTTCGTTGGAGGATGTATCGCCGGAGGACGTAACTACTGTCATATTAAC
>OLOX01003415.1_pt1 | contig 11968 bp, 10 predicted proteins | sample 1672091 | NCBI WGS metagenome assembly OLOX01 (sample SAMEA3136644, study PRJEB25190) | human gut metagenome | reverse complement strand
GAGCGCCAGCATAGGGCACATAGGAGTCCACGCCCTCCTCAAAGCTCAGCTTTGCGGCGCCGCCCAGATCGTAGCGCTGCCAGTTCCGGGCGCGGGCGCTACCCTCACCCCAATATTCCTTCATATAGCTGCCGCCCACAAGGATCTTGCTGGTGGGAGACTCGTCAAACCGGGAGAAATACCGGCCCAGCATGCAGAAGTCAGCGCCCATGGCCAGCGCCAGCGTGATGTGATAGTCCTGCACGATGCCGCCGTCGGCGCAGATGGGCACATAGATGCCGGTCTCCTCAAAATACTTATCCCGCTCGGCGGCCACGTCGATGACTGCGGTGGCCTGACCCCGGCCGATACCCTTGGTCTCACGGGTGATGCAGATGGAACCGCCGCCGATACCAACTTTAATGAAGTCAGCGCCAGCCTCAGCCAGGAAGCGGAAGCCTTCAGCATCTACTACGTTGCCTGCGCCAACCTTAACGCTGTCACCGTAGTGCTCACGAATCCAGTCCAGGGTGATTTTCTGCCATGCGCTGTAACCCTCGGAAGAGTCAATGCAGAGTACGTCTACGCCTGCATCAATCAATGCGGGAACACGCTCAGCATAGTCGCGGGTGTTGATACCAGCGCCAACGATGTGGCGTTTTTTGCTGTCCAGCAGCTCCAACGGATATTCCTTATGAGTTGCATAGTCTTTACGGAATACCATGTACAGCATACGGCCGTCATCATCAACGATAGGCAGAGTGTTAAGTTTTTTCTCCCAGATGATATCGTTAGCCTGTTGCAGGGTGGTATCCTTCGGAGCGTAAACCATTTTGTCAATCGGAGTCATGAAGTCACGAACCTTAGCATCCATAGACATACGGCTCGGACGATAGTCACGGCTGGTAACAATGCCTTCCAGCTTGCCGTTAGCGGTACCATCGCTGGTAACAGCAACAGTGGAGTGACCGGTGCGTTCCTTCAGTGCCAGGATGTCAGCCAGAGTGCTGTCCGGACGGATATTGGAGTCGCTGCTTACAAAGCCTGCGCGATAGCCTTTAACACGAGCAACCATAGCAGCTTCGTCCTCTACGGATTGAGAACCATAGATGAAAGAAACGCCGCCCTCTTTGGAAAGAGCTACAGCCAGCTTTTCGCCGGAAACAGCCTGCATGATAGCAGAAACCATCGGGATGTTCATAGTAATTGCCGGTTCTTCACCTTTTTTGTATTTAACCAGCGGCGTACGCAGGTCTACATTGGCGGGGATACATTTTTCGGAGGAATAACCGGGAACTAACAGGTACTCACTAAATGTGTGAGCAGGTTCATCATAATAAAAAGCCATTCTTTCATCATCCTTTTCTTAATAATTTTTTGTTTACCACAGCCAAAGCAATTGTTAATCATGTAACATAATTACTTGAAAAAAATGCTTTTCTGCGGTCCGAGTATGTATTTTATCTATTTTACCTCTTTAAGGCTCTCCATGCAATATCTTTTCTGCAAAAAGCGCCATTAAAATTAATTTTTTCTACAGCAGTATATGCGCGGTCACGTGCAGCCTTGATATTTGCGTCTACGGCAGTTACACCAAGCACACGTCCGCCGTTGGTAAGAACCTTAGCACCATCAGCCTTTGTACCTGCGTGGAATACAACAACATCTTTATCTGCAGCAGCGTCAGCCAGACCAGTAATTTCCATGCCCTTAGCATAGCTTTCAGGATAACCGCCGGAAGCCATTACTACGCATACAGCAGCCTTGTCATACCAGCCGAAGTCTACCTGATTCAGAGTACCGGTAGCGCAGGCCAGCATAATTTCAGCCAAATCGCCGTCAAGCAGAGGCAATACTACCTGAGTTTCGGGGTCACCGAAGCGGCAGTTGAACTCTACAACCTTCACGCTGTCACCCTTGATCATCAGGCCTGCATAGAGGCAACCCTGATAAGGCATGCCTTCTGCTGCCATGGCAGCGATAACGGGCTTCAGAATCAGCTCGGTTGCTTTTAAACGCAGTACGTCGGTCATAACCGGAGCGGGAGCATAGGTGCCCATACCGCCGGTATTAGGACCTTCGTCACCGTCAAATACGCGCTTGTGGTCCTGAGAAGCAATCATCGGCACAATGGTTTTGCCGTCGGTAAATGCCAGGAGAGAAGCCTCCTCGCCTTCCATGTATTCTTCCAGAACGAGGCGTGCGCCTGCATTGCCGAATTTATGGTCAGCCATCATTTCGTCGATAGCGTCAAGTGCCTCCTGCTTAGTCATAGCAACGACAACACCCTTGCCAGCTGCAAGACCATCAGCCTTAACTACGATAGGCGCGCCCTTTTCTTCAACGTAAGCCTTAGCGGTTTCAATATCCTCGCAAATTTTGAAGAAAGCGGTAGGAATATTGTATTTTGCCATCAGCTCTTTGGAAAATGCCTTGGACCCTTCCAGCTGCGCTGCAGCCTTAGAAGGACCGAACACCGGCAGACCGCGGCGTTTGCAAACGTCCGCAAGACCTGCAACAAGCGGTGCTTCCGGACCTACAACAGTCAGGTCAATGCTTTTTTCCTCAGCGTAATCTGCTACACCCTCCAGATTCTCAACATCCAGAGCAATGCATTCGCATTTAGGCAGCAGTGCCATGCCCGGGTTGCCGGGAGCAGCATAAATTTTTTCAACCTTAGGGCTTTGCGCCAGCTTCCACGCTAAAGCGTGTTCGCGGCCGCCGCCACCGATTAATAAAATATTCATGGTTATTTCTCCAGTTGCTTCTTCAGATATTCGCTGATCATTGCATCGTATTCAGCAGTATGAGTAAAGGCTTCCAGTGCCAGCTCCTTGCGTGTGCGTGCATCAACGTCGCCTTCTTTAGCGAGCATTTCCATTAAGCCTTCGTAACGGCTCGGATAAGTTACGATAACAACGTCCTTGAAGTTTTTAGCGCTGGCACGTACCATTGCCGGACCGCCGATATCAATGTTTTCAATTGCCTCAGCCTCGGTTACGCCGGGTTTGGCAACAGTTTCGCGGAAGGGATAGAGGTTAACTACAACGAGGTCAATCGGGGTGATGTCATGCTCAGCCAAAGCCTTCATATGCTCCGGATTGCTGCGTACAGCCAGGATTGCGCCATGAATTTTCGGATTCAGAGTTTTTACACGGCCATCCATGATTTCCGGGAAGCCGGTTACATCACTTACATAGGTTACAGGAATGCCTGCTTCCTTAATAGCCTTCATGGTGCCGCCGGTAGAAATAATTTCTACACCGTTGTCACTCAGGAATTTTGCCAGCTCTACAATGCCGGTTTTATCACTAACGCTTAATAATGCTCTTTTAATTTTCATGCTTTAACCTTTACCTTTCTGCCTTCGATTGTCAGCTTTCCTTCTGCCCAAAGCTTTAAAGCCTCCGGCATTGCGATATGCTCCTGTACCAGAATACGGTCAGCCAGAGTATCCTCGGTGTCGTCATCCATAACAGGAACAACCTTCTGCAGGATAATCGGGCCGCTGTCAGTGCCTGCATCGACAAAATGAACGGTGCAGCCGCTGAATTTTACACCGTAGTCCACAGCCTGCTTCTGGCCGTGCAGACCGGGGAAGCTCGGGAGCAGCGCCGGATGAATGTTAATAATCTTATGCTGCCATTTATTTACGAAATCAGCGCTCAGAATACGCATGAAGCCTGCGAGAACTACTAGCTCGCAGCCCTCTGCTTCTAAAGCAGCGTTGATTTTTGCTTCAAATTCTTCTTTGGAAGCGCAAGCCTTACGCTCTACGGCAACTGTTTTAATATCGGCCTTTTGCGCACGCTCCAAAGCAAAAGCATCAGGCTTATCGCTGATTACAACCGCGATTTCCAGCGGCAGATAGCCATCAGCGATACGGTCCATAATTGCCTGCAGGTTGCTGCCGCGACCGCTTACAAGTACGCCGATTTTATGCACCGAAAACGCCGCCTTTCATAATCGTTTCTTTATGGCCGGGAACAACCTTGCCCAGCTCATAGAAGGTTTCGCCCTCAGCCTTCAGGTGAGCACGTACAGCGTCAGCCTCAGACGGGTCAACAACCAATACCATGCCTACGCCCATGTTGAAGGTGCGGTACATTTCAGCCCAAGGTACATTGCCCCATTCCTGCAGCTTTTTGAAGACAACAGGAACTTCCCAAGCCCCGGCATTTACCTCAGCATCGCAATCTTCGGGCAGAATGCGGGGAATATTATCATAGAAGCCGCCGCCGGTGATATGTACCATACCGTGCAAATCGAAGTTTTCAATCAGCGGCAGGCAGGTTTTCGGATACAGACGAGTCGGAGTCAGCAGCTTTTCGCCCAAGGTGCAGCCAAATTCCGGTACTTCGGTATCCATAGTATAACCCATAGCCTCGAAGCAGATTTTACGTACGAGGGAGAAGCCGTTGGAATGCACACCGCTGGAGGGCAGGCCCAAAAGCACGTCGCCGGCCTTAACCTTGTCACCGGTAATCATTTTGCTCTTCTCAACTACGCCAACACAGAAGCCTGCGATATCGTATTCGCCTTTGGAGTAGAAGCCGGCCATTTCGGCAGTTTCGCCGCCAATAAGAGCACAGCCGCTTTCCTTGCAGGCATTGGCAACACCCTTAACGATGTTGGCAACCTTTTGGGAATCAACCTTATCTACTGCAATGTAATCCAGGAAGAACAAGGGCTCTGCGCCTTGTACCAGGATATCGTTAACGCACATTGCTACAGCATCCTGACCGATAGTATCATGCTTATCAGCCATGAAAGCCAGCTTCAGCTTAGTGCCTACGCCGTCAGTACCGCTGACGAGCACAGGCTCCTTGTATTTGCCGCTGTTTAAAGCAAACAGGCCGCCAAAACCGCCCAGATCACCGATAACCTCAGGTCTGTAGGTAGCGCGTACGCTATCCTTCATTAATTCTACTGCTTTATTACCAGCATCAATATCTACACCGGCATCAGCATAAGTAAGTTGTTTTTTTTCCTCGCTCATGAGCCTTCCTCCTGTTATTCAATAATGCTTTTCGGTTCTGCTTTGATTACACTGTCTGCGTTATCGGGGTATTTTGCGCTGAAGCAAGCACAGCACAAACCTTCGGGGTCAATTTTATCAATAGCGCATTTCATGCCATCCAGAGAAATATAATGCAGGCTGTCTGCCCCAATATAACGGCAGATTTCATTTTCCGTGCAGCGTGCCGCAATCAGCTCCTTGCGCTCGGAGGTATCAATACCATAGTAGCAGCTGTCTGTTACCGGGGGAGAAGAAATGCATACATGCACTTCACGTGCTCCTGCCTCCTTCAGCAGTTTAACAATCTTGCCGCTGGTAGTGCCGCGAACGATGGAGTCATCGACCATGACAACAGATTTGCCTTCTACAACGCTGCGTACCGGGTTCAGCTTCAGACGTACGGCATTAGCACGTTGCTTTTGCGTCGGCTGAATAAAAGTACGGCCTACATAACGGTTTTTGGTAAGACCTTCCAGGAAGGGAACACCGGCCTCCATAGCATAGCCGATTGCCGCCGGAGTACCGCTGTCAGGAACGGAAATAACGATATCCGGATGAATATCAGGAGTTTCCTTAGCCAGCTCGCGTCCCATCTGGATACGTGCATCATATACAGATTGGTTGTCGATGATACTGTCATTACGAGCAAAGTAAACATATTCAAAAATACAGTGCGCAGGCTTTGCCGGTTTGTTTTCAGCCCACATCATGCTGCGCGGTTCGGAGTTATCGCTGTCGATAATAATCATTTCGCCGGGCTTAACATCGCGTACCAGCTCTGCACCAACCAAGTCAAAAGCACAGGATTCGGAAGCAACGCACCAGCCGTTTTCCATCTTGCCGAGTACCAGCGGACGGAAGCCGTAGGGATCGCGTACTGCGATAATTTTGTTATCAGTCATCAGCAGAATAGCAAAAGCACCCTTAATCTGGTTAACAGCCTCTGCTACACGCTCTTCAATAGTCGGACGTGCACTGTAGGCAATCAAGTTCAATACAACCTCACTGTCAACAGTAGTGTTGAACACAGCGCCTTCCTTAGCCAGGTTAGTACGCAGCTGACCGGCATTAGTCAGGTTACCGTTATGGCTCAGAGCCAGGTTACCGCCGTCAAAATAAACCTTCAGCGGCTGAATGTTATACGGCATGCTGGCACCGGTGGTGGAATAACGTACGTGGCCGATTGCCGCATAGCCCTGCAAATCAGCAACGCCGTCCTTGAAAACATCGGCAACGAGGCCCATGCCCTTTTTAATTTTCATACGCTCGCCGTCAGTAACAACAATACCGGTACTTTCCTGGCCACGATGCTGCAGCGCATACAGTCCCCAATAGGTGTTGAGTGCTACATCCTCATTATGGCTGAAGATACCAAAGACGCCGCACTCCTCATGCAGCTTGTCTTCGCTAAAATTTTGCTCCTCGAAAATCTGCTCCACAATTTTTCTCCTTAATTTTAGTTTTTAGTTATCAATTGTCAGTTATTAGTGGTTAGTTATAAGTGATCAGTGATCAGTGATCAGTAATTAGTTATTAATGTTTAGCAGTCAGTTTCTATTCACTATTCACTATTCACTATTACAGGTGTAAGTCCTTAAACTCCTGCGCAGGAACGCCACGCATGGAAGCCAGTTTTTCACCCTTAGCTCTTACTTCTTCACGCATTGTTGCACGATGCTCTGCCAGCTTTTCTACCAGCTCCGGATATTTTACGGAAAGAATCTGAATTGCGAACAATGCAGCATTCTTAGAACCATTGATGGCCATCGTTGCAACAGGTACACCGGAAGGCATCTGTACAAAGCTCAGCAGTGCATCCATACCAGCCAACGGTGTTGCATTAATAGGAATACCGATGACAGGAACGGTAGTAAAGGCAGCGATGAAACCACCCAGATGAGCAGCTGCGCCGGCTGCGGCAATAATTACCTCTACGCCACGGTCACGGGCACCCTTAGCAAAGTTCTGTACTACGTCCGGAGTACGGTGAGCGGAAGCAACTACTACTTCAGTTTCAACGCCAAACTCCTTCAGAGTTTTTTCTGCAGCCTCAAGTACAGGCCAGTCAGAATTACTACCCATGATAATTGCAACTTTCATTGAAATCTACCTCCCAAAAATTACTTGTAGAAACAATAAAACCCAAGCAGAAAGCTGTTCAGTTTCGAAATCCTGTGCAAAATCTAACCCGGGTTCTCAATCACTTAAATAATTCACTTTAATTATACCAATCCAACGCGTAAACGTCAAATAAACTGTGAACTTTTTAACAGTTTTTTAGAAAATTGTTCGGAAAATGTCCGCGCACACAAAAAGCGCACCCCCTGCCGCCGTTTTCACGGCAGCAGAGAGTGCGCGAAAATCTCTATATTCCAGCGTACTTATTATGCCTATATAATTCGACGCTGCTAACTAAACCTTTACTAACAACTTTCTTCTCTTTCAACAACACAGTATATTGAGTCTGTCTCGTGCTGTAATCATACGCAGTTTCTTGAAATATAGAATTCATACAATATTTCTTGTCTGTTCTCACAAAGAAAGAAAATACTATGGGTTCATTGGCAAGCATCCCTTTTGCTAAATAATCAGCTGTTATTCTTGTAGCAAATGCAACTCTGTTCTTATCATAAGAATAAAATTTCGTTTCCTGAGCATCTATAACCTGTTCTAAAATTTTCAAGGAATATAAGCGTTCTTCTAATATCGAAAAATTTTTATCACTTGCAATCACATCACTTGTAACTGTTCCGTTGAGAATATGCTCTAATATCCACGTACTAGTCCGTTGCTGAAACGAGTATCTTTGCTTTAGTTTATGAAAGCCAGCTAAATGATAAAAGTTTTCTGGCATAAAAACGATATTCAAATCAAAAGTATTACCCTTTCTACCCAAAACAATATGATACTCAACTGCTATCAAATTTTTATATGCCTGAGCCGCCATCAATAAAATATCTCGTCCCATAAATCCCCTTTCTTAAATAAGCAAAATGGACACTACCGAGAAAATAGTGTCCATCTGCATTTTGCTATTTTTATGTCTGCACACGAACGTACATAAGTCAGGTTGAGGTTTCCATAGCAAAACCCTACATAAAGCTCCTCCAAGTCCCGCATCCTGACACGCTTCTTGGCATCACCACTTATACTGACACACTCCGTTGCCAGTTCTCTATCCACATCTTACTATACATAACTGAACTTGTCAAATTTTTTCTTTCACTACTTCTCCACCAACACCTTATACATTTTCATCAGCTCTGCTACGCACGCCGCTTCGCTGTTAAGTCTGTCCCCAAAGCCATACGCTTCCATGACAGTTATGTACTTCGCTATGTTTAGTACATTTATGTATTACACATTGAATATCCTCACTCCTCTATCTCAATCCCCATGATAGGTCCCCAATCAGCCAAAGTTCTTTCAGACGTTGGACTTTTAATATATACATGTAACTTATCAATATCAAATTCTAATCCTCTTGCACCATTCATTCCAGCATATGTCTTTACCACTCTCTCCACAACTATTTCTTTTTGCCCCTTATTCAAATAATACCAATTAGAATTTACATAAACAACAACAAAATATTGCCCTCTAAATCTGCATCCATCATATAGGCCATTTAGAGTATTACTAAGGACTTTATTATATGATTCTATTAATTCTTTTAATACTGCTGCATCAACAAATTTTTTCTTTTCCTCTTCTATTTCTGGCGTTTTATTTTTTGTTACGTCCACAACTCTATTTTCACTAGTTTGATTTTCTATCTTTTTATTTTCTACACTAGTTGTACAAGGGACAAATTTCACTAACAAAAACATCATTACACCAAATATTGCATATACTGTTAATGCAACCCATTTGGTACTTTTAAATAAATCAGGATATAATTTTTCTATCTCTACTCTTTTTTCATTATCAAATCTACGACACTTTCCAATATACTCATCAATAGAATCCACATATTTAAATTTAAGTTCTAACTCATCTCCTAACGACTTCATCAAATCACAAAGATCTAACATCTCCAATTTAATTTCAACATTAACTTTATCTGTTTTAAGTTTTTCCCCTTTCAAGATAGAAAATTCCTTTTCAGCATAATTTTCACACTTGTTCACTATATCAGTAATAGCTAACGTTCTATCTATACCATAATCATTTTCTATTAACTCAAATGACATCAAAACGCATTTTTTTAAATTCTTAGCAGCTTTATGTCGAGCTATCTCTCCATTTACAATGCTATTATATGTAGTATAAAATACTGATTCCCAATTATCCTTTGAATACTCATCCACAAATATCACACCTTTCCAAATTGATCTATAGAAAGCGTATCATTCTCCCCCCAGAGTCAAATGTTTTTAACATCTATTGTTATTATCAACTATAGATACTAAAATAGTCAAACACTTTTAGGTTTCTCATCAATATCCATCTTAGAATAAACAAGGCAAAAATGCTAAACTTACTTTAGATATGTCCACGCACACAAAAAGCGCACCCCCTGCCGCCGTTTTCACGGCAGCAGAGAGTGCGCCAAGTCTCACAGCATATTTTATTTTACAACAACGTCGATGGCGTCATCAGCAAGCACAACCTCAACCTTATCGCCATTTTTAATTTCGCCTGCAACAATCTTCTTGCCCAGGATGTTTTCAACAGTGTGGACAATCAGACGTTTCAACGGACGAGCACCGAAGGCAGGATCAAAGCCGGCCTTTGCCAGAAAAGCGACAGCCTCGTCAGTATAAGTAAGCGTCAGCTCCAGCTGCTTGTTCAGACGGTCGCCCAGTTCATGCAGTACCAGTTTAACGATTTCCTTAATCTGTTCTGCCTGCAGCGGTTTAAACACAACGATGTCATCAACACGGTTCAGGAATTCCGGACGGAAGAAGTTCATCAGCATCTGCTGAATCTTTTCTCTATCCATAGAGCCCTGTGCCTTCATAATCTCGTTGCTGCCAAGGTTACTTGTCATGATAATCAAGGTATTCTTGAAGTCAACGATACGGCCTTTACCATCAGTCAGACGGCCATCGTCCAGAACCTGCAGCAATACGTTAAAGACATCTGCATGTGCCTTTTCGATTTCGTCCAACAGGATTACGCTGTACGGATGACGGCGTACAGCCTCGGTCAGCTGACCGCCCTCGTCATAGCCGACGTATCCGGGAGGCGCGCCGATCAGGCGGGAGACCGACTGCTTTTCCATATATTCCGTCATGTCCAGCCGGATCATGGCGTCCCGGCTGCCGTAGACCTCCTGGGCAAGCGCCCGGCACAGCTCCGTCTTTCCCACGCCGGTGGGTCCCGTGAACAGCAGGCACGCAATGGGCCGCGACCCGTCCCGGATGCCGCAGTAGCCCCGGCGCACCGCCTCGGCCACGGCGCTGACAGCTTTGCTCTGCCCCACCACCTGGGCGGACAGCAATCCTTCCAGCCCCAGCAGCCGTTCCCGTTCCCCGGCGGTGAGCCGCCCCACGGGAATTCCCGTCCGGGCGGAGACCACCCAGGCAATGTCCGCCCCGGTGACGCACCGGGCGCGTTTTCCGTCGGCGGGCTTCGACAGGTGCTGCATTTTGTCCCGCAGTTCGGCGGCCTTTTCAAATTTCCGTTCCCGTACCGCTTCGTTCAGCTCCTGCTCCAGCTCTTTTCTGGCGGGGCCGCCCCGGGACAGCTGCATTTCCTCCATCCGCGCCCGGGCAGCGCCCTCGTCCAGCAGATCGATGGCTTTGTCCGGCAGATACAGGTCTGGCAGATACCGCCGGGACAGGCGCACCGCCTCCTTCACCGCTTCCTCGGAGATCCGCAGATGGTGGTGCCGTTCCAGCCCCGGCTTCAGCGCCCGGAGGATCGCCAGCGTTGCCTCCTCCCCCGGCTCCTCCACCACCACCGGGCGGAACCGGCGCTCCAGCGCGGCGTCCTTTTCAATATATTTCCGGTATTCCTCCCGGGTCGTCGCGCCCAGCATTTGCAGCTCGCCCCGTCCCAGAGCGGGCTTGAAGATGTTCGCCGCGTCAATGGCGCCCTCGGCCGCGCCCGCGCCGACGATGGTGTGCATTTCATCGACGAAAAGAATCACGTCTCCGCTGCGGCGGATTTCCCCCAGCACGTCCCGCAGACGTTCCTCGAATTCGCCCCGGTACTTGGTTCCGGCAACCAGAGACGCCATGTTCAGACTCACCAGCCGTTTGTCCTTCAGCTGGGGCGGCACGTTGCCCACCGCCATCCGCTGGGCAAGCCCCTCGGCGATGGCGGTTTTGCCCACGCCGGGTTCGCCGATGAGACAGGGGTTGTTCTTCTGGCGGCGGTTGAGGATCTGGATGACCCGTTCCGTCTCCACGTCCCGGCCGATGACCTTATCCAGCTTGCCATCCCGTGCCCGGCCGGTCAAGTCCATGCAATAGCTGTCCAGAAATTTATGCCGCTTGGACTTTTTCTTTTCCTTCGGCTCTCCTTCTTCCTTTCTGGAAGGACGGGGCTGGGGCGCGGGGGTATTGCCGAAAAGCTGGTTCAGCAGCGGGAACGTGGCGGTCTGGCTGTCGATCTCATCGTCGTCAGAGCTGTCGCTGTCGTCCTTCTGGCCGAACATGCTGCTCATTTCGTCGCTGAGCATATCCAGATCTTCGTCGGAAATGCCCATCTGCTTCACGGCCTGATCGATCTGGGGAATTCCCAGACTCCGGGCGCATTTCAGGCAGTAGCCTTCATTCATGGTAACGCCGTTTTCAACCTTGGTAATAAACACCACGGCGATATTTTTCTTACATTTGCTGCACATTTTTGGCTGCATAACGCTCACTCCTTTTCGGTGCAGTATAGCATATTGGGTCTGAAAAAGGGAAAACAAATTATGAACGATAACGCCCCGTATCAGACGTTTCCGTCGCTTCCGACCTCAAATTTTTCGATTCCATCGTCATACCACAGACGGGTCATGTACAGTCCGCCCGC
>OLOX01003412.1_pt1 | contig 11984 bp, 22 predicted proteins | sample 1672091 | NCBI WGS metagenome assembly OLOX01 (sample SAMEA3136644, study PRJEB25190) | human gut metagenome | reverse complement strand
CATTACATATGTAAAAATTAGTTTACATTATATATAAATTTTTCTTATAAAAATTAATATTTTGTACTTAAATGCAGTTTAAATTTTAAAAAATAAGATGTTGGGAATGTAATTCCCATTATATTAAATTATTGATTCCTTTGGAAGCAAGTAAACCTACAAATGCTCCTGGGGGATCCATTACAATATTTCCTTTGGAATATTGGTCTAAAGCAGCATTAACCATTTCTGCTTTTTTAAAAGGGTCGCTTGCTGCATGACCTGCAGCTTTTACAATGTCCATTACTGCAGCTCCTCTAGTTTGACCACCAGTATATTGTTCTTCTCTTATTATGTCAATACCGCTCGCATTCATTTGAGTACCGTTGACATCTAATGTTCCAGCACTTTTCAATATTGCATCTAATGCTTCACTGTTAACAGCTACAACAGCATCAATATTTTCACTAGTATTGTATTCTACAATTTCTTTTGCTAGCTGCATGGATTTTTTAGTGTCATTATCCCAGAATGAATCGTGAAGTAACAATTTTTCGCCTGCTCCTTGTTCTTGAGCTTCTTGAGGCTCCGAAGCATTAGGGTGAGTCATTCCGTGAGGATATATTTCAGTATAATTGACAAGTTCACCATCTTGTAATGACACGATAAATGCCATGTCACAGGCACCCATTCCAGGTCTAGGTTCACTTTCATCAATTGCACATACAAGTATGTTCTTTGAGCCTTGAGCTAATTCATTATCGTGAGGTAAGAATAATTCCCCTGCAATTACTGCGATTAATCCAATTAAAATAACAAGTAAAATGGCGATAATCAGTTTTTTTCTTCTTCTCATATTGCGCCTACCTTGATGTTTATTAATATTGTAATTTATTTATTCTTTTCATTATACTTAAATGTTTATTCTAATTTAAGTATGGCCATTTGTTTAATATTTTTTTTCAAAAAAAGGTTTTATTTTGTTGATTTTTTCAGAATAATTAAGCTAAATATTAATTTTGTTTAGTTTTTAAAATATTTTAAAAAATATAATCATCATATTATTTTTGGCAGATTAGTGACTATAGGAATTGTGTTTCTATGTCTAAATATAGTTTTTTGGTTGTTTAATTTTGATAAGCATATAATTGTTTTATCATTTATAGTAGGTTTAGAAAATTCTATCATGGCTGCATACTATATATATAAATTATCAATGAATAGCTTTAAGTAATTCATTTTTTAACGTATTTTCAATAACAGCATAATCTTTTTCATAATTGTTACTAAGTCGTATGGGAACAGATTTAGTAAAAGTATTGCTTAACAAATCAATATCTTCATTCAATGTTGATATTGATATTTTTTTAAGATTATGTTTATTTTTAGAGCGAAAAGATAACAAATTTTTAGGAAAGCTAGTATTAACTTCCTTTAGAGATAATTCGATTTTATATTCTTTTATTTTACATCCCATTTGCTCTAATTTATTTAGTTCAACAAAATCAGCTTTATAGTCTGTTGTTACATTTGCAAATGAAGCTTGCAAACCTGTGATAGTGGAATTTTCTATTTCAGATTCTGTCTTTACTAAAGGTGCTATTTTTAAATTTAAAAAATTATTATTATTCAAGAAAGATTCTAAGAATGGATACACGTTTTTTATATGATTAGTTTTTATAAATGATATTGCACTGTTATCAAAGTCTATATAAAATAGAGTGTTATGTTCAAAATATATGCTATTGGGGTCTATTTTTTCGTTTGATTCATTATCAACAATATCTGTTAAAACATCTTTACTATTAGAAATTCTAGAAAAAGTTCCAAAAAAATGTGAATTACTATTGTTTAATCTGGTAAAAACTAGTTTTTCAGATCTTTCTATAGTTTTTTCTTGTTTTGTATCAAATATCTCGCTTATAATATATTTATTAGACTCGGAAAACTTAGAATTTAAGTCTTCCTTTATTTCTGTTATAAAATTATCATCAGTACATGTTAAAGAAGGTTCAAATAGATATATTTTTCCAAAATTAATAAATTTCTTATAATCTTTTTCTTTTACTGGAGAGCTTTTATCTACATTGAATTTTGCCATATTATTCTCCTTATTCTTTATTTTCTCCGTCTTTTTCTTGTTTTGCTAGCAAAGCTTCTATAGTACTTTTAATAATAGCTTTATTAGTTTCATTTAATCCTTTTATACCAGAAGCAAAAGCTATATCAACTTCGTCTATATTAACTTGTCCTGCTTTTCTTATATCTGTTTTGCATAATATATAATCTATACTACAATCAAATATTTCAGATAGTTTAACAAGAATTTCTAAACTAGGTTTTCTAGTTTCATTTTCATACATAGCGATAGTACTTTTAGCACCATTTAATTTATTAGCTAAGTCTTGTTGAGTAAATCCAAATTCTTCTCTTAAGCTTTTTATTCGATTCATAAAAATCAATCCTTTCGTTTATTATTATAGCATACTCAAAGTATACTTTTCAATATTTTTTTGGAAAAAGTTTTCTTAGAGCGAGAATGATTACAGAAAAATTATTGAAATATAAAAATATTTTTTATAAAAATAGTATTGACAGTTCGCTAAAAGTATATTATACTGAGAGCGAACAAAGGAAAGGAGGAAAATATGAAGAGAGAAAATTTACAAATTTTTAGGAAAGAAAATGAATTAACCCAAGAGCAAATGGCAAGAGAATTAAATGTAACTGTTGCACATTATAAAGCAATAGAGTATGGAATAAGAAATCCAAGTTTTGAATTTATGGAAAGACTAAAAATCAGATTTCCAAAATGTAGTATAGATAAAATTTTTTATCCTATAAGTTCACTTAAAGCATAATAAAGGAGGACGAAATAAATGAGTGTTAACATACCAAAATATATATCCGCGGAAAAATATAGTAAAGAAAGTGGATTAGGGGTTGAAGAGGTAAAGCGCTTATGTAGATTGGGAGAAATACCTTGTAAGATGACAGAAGGTGGATATTACAAAATACCAATTTATGAAGACGCAGTACCAAAAGAGCAGTATGACAAATTAAATGAAAAATACATAAAAGCAATAACAATATTAGAACAAATAGGAAATACAGCTAAACAAATTATTTAGAAAGGCAGGTGAATAGAGATGGAGATAGAGATAAGAGAATATTTAAAAGATGAATTAAAAAGATTAAATAGAATGAATGACTTACTAGAAAAAGATGTTAATACAGGTAAATTAAATGTTGAGCCTGAACGAATAATAAGTAATGTAAAAGCTATGTGTGAGATAGCTTTTACATATCAAAAATTTATGTAATACTTTTAAAATGTTTGAATTTTAGAAACAGATTCATCAAGACTAGGATGTTGAACATCTAAGCAATTTAAATTTTGATAAATAGTAGTATATAAAGAAGCAACTTGAATACCAAGTTCTTTATTATATTCTATATTATCATCATATGAATTAGTACACATGGTTTTTTGTAAACTAGGTAATTTAGCAAGTGTAAGTTGTAAAGCAATTTCTTCTTTAGTCATGTTATCACCACCTTTCTGGTGTTCAGGCTCAAGAGAATTATAACAATACAAAAATAAAAAGAATGTCAAAAGGTGTCGAAGAAAATAAAAATTTGAAAGGAGATGATACAAATGACAAAAAGAGAGCAAAGATTAGTAAGACAAGCTCAAATAAGAGCAATAAAAGCTACATTAAGTTTTGTAGCATTATACAGTTTAAGCTTAGCGGGAATAGTTTATATGTTTATGAAATAAATATCTAGTTTAAAGAAAAATGCATGTTAAAGTAAATATAGAAAGAAGGTGAGAATATGGAAAGATTTCAAGAAGCTATGGAAGAAGTTCAACTAAGTGTAATGGATATATTAAATAACATTATATTATTAGCAGATTCTAAGAAAAGAACACCAGAACAGAACTTAAAACTAATAAGTCAATATGCTAAAGAACAACATTCGATAATATGTTCAGACATAGCAATACATGAAGAAAAAATAATAGAACTAGCAGTGCCTGAGAAACAATACTAGTTCAAAATAATAAGATTATATAAATCCATATCTACTGTTATTATACAGCAATATGGTAGAAAGGTCAAGATATGAGTAAATTATATGATTTAAGAGATAATTGGAAACAAGTAGAAGAAATGTTATATGAAGAAGAAGTTGATGAACAATGTGTTTTAGATACATTAGAAAGTATAGAAGGAGAAATAGAAGATAAAGCAGATAATTATGCAATGATAATAAAAAACTTACTTGCAAGTGCAGAAGCTAAAAGAGCAGAAATAAAAAAAATGTCAGAAAAAGCAAAGGTGGAAGAAAATAGAGCACAATTATTAAAAGACAGATTAGAAGAAGTAATGAGAGAAACAGGTAAAACTAAATTCAAAACACAATTATTTAGCTTTAATATTCAAAAAAATGGTGGAAAAGAACCACTATGGACTACAGAAGACTTACGTTTAATACCATGGGACTTCTTAAAGAAAGAACCAGACAACACAAGGATTAGAGAATTATTAGCAACACAAGAAGTTAGTTGGGCAAGATTAGAACCTCGTGGCGAAAGTTTAGTAATAAGGTAGGTGAAAAATATGGGGATACCAGTATTAATAATTCGGAAAAAGTGGTTCTGGAAAAAGTACAAGCTTAAGAAATTTTGGTGAAAAAGAATTAGCTTTAATAAATGTTATGAAAAAGCCATTACCATTTAGAAGAAAATTTGAAAGCACGATGAATACAGATGATTATCAAAAAATTATGAAAGGTATATTTAATACAGAGAAAAAATCAATTGTAATAGATGATGCGGGATATTTGATAACAAATCACTTTATGAGCAAGCATAGTACTTGTGGTGGAGGAAGTGGAGTATTTAATTTATACAATGAATTAGGAGATTTTTTCTGGACATTAATAGAATTTGTAAAAAATAAATTATCGGAGGATAAAATAGTTTATTTTATTATGCACGAAGATAAAAACGAAAATGGCGATGTAAAGCCAAAAACAATAGGTAAATTACTAGATGAAAAAGTATGTATAGAAGGTATGTTTACAATCGCTTTAAGATGTATGAGTGATAATAATAAACACTATTTTAGAACACAAAGTGATGGATCAGATATATGTAAGACGCCTATGGAAATGTTCGAAGATTTAGAAATAGATAACGATTTAAAAATGGTTGATACTGTAATAAGAGATTATTATAGATTAAATAAAACAAAAGATGAAGAAGGTGATAATTAATGGCAGAGCAAACAATTAGTCTAACTTTAAAAGAATATGAAGAACTTATAGAATTTAAAACAAAAGCAAACCAATACAAGAAGTTTTTGATAGATAATTCTAATAATAATCAAATGACTAAAGCATTAATTATTATTGAAGGGAAAAATTTATATCAATTAATTAAAGAAAATGAAAAAGAAAATAAGGAGGAAAAATAATATGGAATTACCAAAAGATTATGAAGAAACACAAGGTTTTACAGGAGAATATGAGACTTTAGAACCAGGAGGATATGTATGTGTAATAAAAAGTGCGAGAGTAGAAAAAACAAAAACAAATAAAGACATGTTAGTAATAGCATTTGATATTGCAGAAGGCGAAGAAAAAGCGGGATTCTATCAAAGAAAATTTGATGAAGACACAAGAACAGACAAAAAATGGCAAGGTGTACATAGATTATTAATATTAGATAACAATGGAAAATGTAATAAATATTTTAAAGGATTTACAACATCTGTAGAAGCAAGTAATCAAGGATATAAATTTACAGGGGATGAAGTTTCATTAAAAGGAAAAAAATTTGGAGGATTATTTGGAAAAGAAGAATACGAAAATATTTTTAAAGAAAGAAAAATGACAACAAAATTAAGATTTATAAGAAGTGCTAACGGAATTAAAGAAGCAAAAATTCCGGAGCCAAGGCTATTACCTCAAAAAAGTGATATTAGCTTTGAAACTGATTTCATATCAGATAACGATGATTTACCATTTTAGTAGAGTATTAAATTACTCTGCTAAAGAAAAGAGGTGAAGAAGTGGAAGAAGAATTTGAAAGCTTGTCAAAAGAAGAACTATTAAATAGAACAGTAATAGAAAGTGTAATAATGTTAAAAAATGTAGAAACACGAGAAAGAATGCTTGCTAAATTAGAAACGAGAGCAAAAGAATTAAAAATATTACAGAATTTCAAAAGATTGTATAAAGCAATACAAGCCGAAATAATACAGCAACAAAAACAGTTAAATAGTTATGTAACAGAATTTACAAGAGCACCAATTAAGCTTAAATGTAAGAATTATATATGTAATGACTTAGGAGTTGTAAAATCTGAATTTAATCAAGTATTAATGACTAGTGTAGACACAGTAGTTTGTACACATCCTATTTTACCGGTAGAAAGACTAATAAACGTTGACACTAATACAGAAAAAGTAAAATTAGCATTTTATAAAGATAAAAAGTGGCAAACTGTAATAGCAGAGAAAAATACATTAGCAAGTAAAAATAAAATTTTGCAATTAGCTAATACAGGAATAGAAGTAAACGAAAATAATGCGAAAGAACTAATTATTTACATATCAGATTTGCTGACAATTAACACAGAGACAATTCCATGTAATAAAGCTATAACTCATTTAGGCTGGACTGAAAATGAATTTATACCCTATACACAAGATTATAAATTTGATGGAGACAGAAGTTTTGAATCTATATTTAAAGATATAAAAGAAAAAGGAGATTATGAAATTTGGAGAGAAACAGTAAAAAAATTAAGACAGAAAAGTGAAACATTACATTTTATTGTAGCATCTAGTTTTGCAAGTGTATTAATAGAAATATTACATATAAATCCTTTTATAGTGCATCTTTGGGGAAAGAGTGGAACAGGTAAAACAGTAGCATTAATAATAGCAATGTCAGTTTGGGGAAATTCAAAAGTAGGACAACTTGTAAAAAATTTAAATAGTACTAATGTTGGATTAGAAAGATTAAGTGCATTTTTGAATAATATTCCGTTTGCGGGAGATGAATTGCAAGCTATCAAAAATAAATATATAGATTTTAATGAACTTATATATAAATTAACGCAAGGTGAAGGAAAAAGCCGTGGTACTGTAGATGGAGGAATCGCAGAACAATTAAAATGGAACTGTGCATTTTTAACAACAGGAGAAGAACCAATTACATCCGAATATTCAAAAGAAGGTGTAAAAAACAGAGTAATTGAAATAGAAGAAAACAATAAAATAGTTGAAAATGGAAAAGAAGTAGTAAATATTTTGGTAAATAATTATGGTTTTGCAGGAAAAGATTTTATTAATAATTTACCAAGTGTAGAAGAATTACAAAAAAGACATACGGAGATTTTTAATAAATTAAATGAAAAGTATAGCAGTACAGGAAAGCAAACAAATGCAATATCTACAGTGTTATTAGCAGATGAATTAGTGAGTAAAAATATATTTTTTGATAATCCTTTGACAATTGAACAAGCAGAAAAGTATTTTACTAAAGATATTGACGAAGCAGAAAGAATTTACAATTTAATAGTGGATTGGTTATTTGCGAACATTAACAAATTTGAAGGATATTCAAATACGGAAACTTGGGGAAAATATATTGCGACAGGTGAAGAAAATGAAAGAAACATTCAATATTTTTACATAAACAATAAAACTTTAAAAGATTTTCTAAAAAGTAACAATATAAGTTTTGATGGTATAAAAAGTAAATTGTTAGATAAAGGCATTTTAGAAAGAAATAGTCAAGGAAGATTTACCCACTACACTTCTATAAACGGAAAAATGCAAAATTTAATTAAATTTAATTTATTAAAAGAAAATACAATAGAAGAATTACCATTTTAATTTCCTAACGTTCCTAACACAAAAATATGGTATGTAAGGAAAATGTTAGGACAGGAAACAAGCTTCTTTCTAAGAATAACATAAAAATACTAACATACTAACATAAAAATACATATATAGTATATAAGGAGCAAAAAAGTGAAAATTATTTTTTATTTCTTTATATATAGTATATATATCGAAAATCACGTTAGTATGTTAGGAAAAATCTTATAATCTTAGAAATAGAAGGACTAGCAGTCCTAACAAATTCCTTAACGTAGTGTTAGGAAGTTAGGAAAGTAAGGAGGACAATATGCAAATAGTAAAAGAGCAATTCCAAACCAAAATAGTTGGAAAATGCTTAGAAAAAGAAGATATATTGCAACTTTGGAAGTTTGGTTTTAGTAAAGAAAATATTGCTAAAAAATATGCTAGAGATAATAAATTAAAGATTGCAGAAGCAAGAAGATTAGTTATTAGATTTCTTTATGAGGAGGTAACAAATGACAACAGAAAAAATAATACAAGATGCAAGTCAGAATAAAGAAATACAAGATTATACATTATTAGATATGCATTTATACTTAGTAATAAAACAAATATTAATAATGTATTTTAATAATCAAATTTCAAAAGAGCAAGCAAACAAATTGAAACAAAAAGCAGTAAAAGAATATGAAGATAATAAAAGACAATTCGAATTTGAACATAATATGTGGAAAGAGTACATTGAAAATATAAATAAAACAGAAAACTTAAGAATTAGATTAAGAAAACAATTAAGTTCTAATACAGAAATAAACGAAGTATTAAATACTTGTATTGAACTTATACAGCTATATGCAAAGGAGGAATTTATTTGAAATTACAATTAAGAGACTACCAGCAAGAATGTATTGAGTTGATAGATAAGTTAGAAACAGGTTCTTACTTAATTCAGATGGCTACTGGATGTGGTAAGACAGCAACATTTACAAATATAAAAAGAAAAGGTCGTATACTAGTCCTAGCACATAGAGAAGAACTAGTTACACAACCTGTTAAATATTATGACTGTCCAGTTGGAATTGAGATGGCTAGTCAACATTCCAATGGAGAACCAGTCGTAATAGCTTCAATAATGAGTTTAACACATAGATTAGATAAATTCAAGTCAGATGATTTTGACTTAATAATAATAGATGAAGCGCATCATGCTGCAGCTAAAAGTTATAAAAAAATATTAGAATATTTTAATCCACGTTTAATATTAGGATTTACAGCTACTCCAAATAGAGGAGATAAAGTTAGATTAGATAATGTATTTCAAAAAATAATATTTCAAAGGGATTTAAAATGGGCTATTAAAAATAAATACTTAACAGATATTTATTGTATGAGAGTAAATATTGGATATGACATAAGCAATGTAGCGAAAAGAATGGGGGATTTTGCTCCATCAGAGTTAGAAGAGGCATTAGATACTGATGTATTAAATAAAGCAATAGCAGAAGCTTATAACAAGTATGCTAGAGGACAAACTTTAATCTTTGCAACTTCTGTAAAACATTGTGAAGATATAGCAAAAGAAATTCCAGGAGCAGTAACAGTAACTGCAAAAACTAAAAATAGAGAAGAACTAATAAAAAAATTTACAAATAGAGAAATACCAGTACTAGTAAATTGTATGATTTTTACAGAAGGTACGGATATGCCACTTGTTGAAACTGTAATGATTGCGAGACCAACACAAAACAGCTCTTTATATACACAAATGGTAGGAAGAGGATTACGACTTTATCCAAGTAAAGAAAAATTAGTTTTAATAGACTTAGTTGGAACAACAGGGAAAGCAAGTTTATGTACAGCACCTACACTTTTAGGAATTGATTTAGAAACAGTTCCAAAAGCAAAACAGGAAGAAATACAAGGTGATTTATTTGATTTACCAGAGATAGTACAAAATTTAGCAGATTGTCCAGAAAGTTGGATAAGAAATATAGAAATAGTGAATCTTTGGGCAAAAGAACAACAATATGAAACACATAATGTTAATTGGTTTAAAATGTCAAACGGAGATATGGTTTTACAATTAAAAAACAGAAGATTAATAATTCCTTGCCCTAATGAGTTGGGGGAAACAATATTAAATAATGAAAAAGTAAAATTGCAAGAAGCTTTTGACAGTGCTTATGAATATCTATTAGAAAACTATATGGATCAAAAGTATTTGTGGGATGTAGCTGTAGTAAAAAAATGGGGAAAAAGTCAAGCAACAGAAAAACAAAAAGTGATGATTAATAGGATGTATAAAAATTTTGATACTACAGAATTAACAAAAAGTGAAGCAAGTCAGATACTTAATAGATTGTTCTATAAGGGGGGTTAATAGTGCAAAAGCGGAAGAAATTTTGAAAAACAAATAGAAAAAGTAATTGATTATATAGAAAAACTTGGATACCACGGACATAAAAATCATGCAGATAGATTATTTGACGGAACATATTTAAAAGGAGAACCTTTCGATTATGAAATATTTTATAAAGATTATCATGCTGTTTTTGACGCTAAAGAAGTAGAAGGTGATACCTGGCATATAGTCAAAAAAGATATAGTACAAGCTAATAATTTAAAAAAATGCAAGAATGCAGGATTAAGAGCTTACTTCTTAATATGTTTTGATAAGAAAGATGTTAGGCAATTAGATGTAGACATTGTGATTAACAACTTAAAAGAAAATAAAAAAAGTATAAAAAAAGATGGATTACCAGGTTGGGATTTTATAGCAAAAATAAAATTAGGAGGATAACAAATTAATATTAAATGGAATGGTAACATGTGAATATTTAGTTGAGAGGAGTAAATAAGATATGAGTAAAAATAGTAACGGAAGACTTATACGAACTAGTGATAAACAAGAGTTTATTTATATAAGGCAAGGCATAGTATATTTTATATATTGTATTAAAGAAGATGAGAGGAGTGATACATAGTGAAAGAAAATGATGAAGCATTAAAAGTAATAGGAAAAAGATATATGTTATGGAATATTCAAAGACAAGTGTATGCATTAAAGCTAAAAGATAGAACGGTAACAGAAGAATGGTTAATTGATATATTAGATAGTTTAGAAAAAATGCAATTAGTAGAAGAAGATAACTGGGACACTAAAAAATATATAAAAAGTGAAATAGAACAAGACATAATAAGAGCAAGCAAGATATTAAATAAGAGAATTAGGGAGCTGATTAAGTGAAAGAAAATAGTATAAAAGAAGATATAGAGATATTAGAAAAAAATATAAAAAGTGTAAAAGAAAACGCAGATATGGCATTTTTTGAAAGTGATGAAGATTATTGTTTTTTCAAAGCAGTTGAGCATATTTTATCAGCTTATAAAAAAATATTAAAAGAGAATAATAGGTTAGAAGAACAAGTAGAATATGACAAAACACATATTTATACTCCACAAACAATTGAATTAAACTTCATTTCGAAATCAAAAATAGAAGACAAGATTAAAAAATTAAATGATGTATCTAATGCAGAAGAACTTGAAGATATAATGAATAGAAAAAATTATACTATAGTAGAATTAGTTCAATATGTTTTACAAGAACTACTAGAAAGGAGAAAATGAAATGGGAATAGCGTATATGGGATTAACACATTGTGAAAAATGTTATAAACCACTAAAAGATGATGAATATGTATTTTGTAAAAAATGTGAAGAAGAAAACAGAAAAAAAGACAAAAGTATGAAAATGAAATATAAAGGATACGAATCAATGAAGGCAGTATCAGAAGGAAAATTAAATCTAAAACAAAAAGTCAGTACAACTAGTGATGAAATAGATATAGATAGTATAGAACACAAAGAATTAGAAATATTACAAGAAATATTAGGACAGTGTGATTTATTTAAAGAAAATGAAAAATATATCTTAGCAGATGCCATTTTAAAAGTATCGAAAGAAAACGAAACATTATTACAAGCAGTAAAACAACTAAATAAAAAAGTAAAAGAGTTAGAAAATAGAAAGTAGAGGAATTAGGATGGAAATAAAAGAAAAAAAATTAGATTTAAAATTAAATAAAGGACATGCAGTATGTTTTGATTTTGATGGTGTAA
>OLOX01003409.1_pt1 | contig 12010 bp, 6 predicted proteins | sample 1672091 | NCBI WGS metagenome assembly OLOX01 (sample SAMEA3136644, study PRJEB25190) | human gut metagenome | reverse complement strand
CTGTTATTATATATTTATTAGCAGTTATTGCATTAAAAATATTTTCAAAAGAAGAATTAGAAAAAGCAAGAGCTAATGTTGAAATTTTCTTAAATGAATTTTTAGAAAAACTTTCAAAAGAAATAATCTATGAAATTTCTACGGAAGCTGGTGTAATAAGTGTTACAATAAAAGGAGAAGATAAATGAAACCATTTACTTACAAATAATATTTAAAATATCAAAAAAAGACGTTAAATCTAAGTGACATTAAAGAAGAATATATATATAACCCAAAAGAAGAAAATAAAATAAATAACCCTCATGATAAGATTTTTAAAGAAATATTAGATATAAAAGAAGAAGTAGTGCGATTTATCAATAAAAATTTAAATATAGAAAATACAAAATATGAATTGCAAGAAGAAGATTTAGAAAAATACAACAGAAATTTTATAACAAATTAATTTGAAAATATGGAATCTGATATAATATATAAGAAAAAAGACGAAGATATATTTTTTTTAATAGAACATCAGTCAAAAATAGATTATTCGATGCCATATAGAATATTAAAATATAACATATCTATAATGGAAAGTGCTATAGATAAGAAAAAAATAAAAACAAAAGAAGATAAAATTCCAGCAATATACACATTTGTATTATATACAGGGCAGAGAAATGGAACGTAGAGAAATATATAATAGACAAACAATTGAAATTAGAAGGGTGTACAAAAGATATATTTGGAAGTTATAAAATAGTTGATATAAATAACTATACAAAAGAAGAATTAATAAAAGAAAAAGGAATTTTGTCAAAAATTCTAGTATTAGAAAAAGCAAAAACTGTAGAAGAGTTAGAAAAAAGTATTAATGAAATAGTAGAAAGAAGATTAGATGTTCAGGAAAAAGAATTTTTGCAAAGAGTAATGAAATACATAATAAGGTCTAAAATAAGTCAAAGGCAATATAAGGAAATAATGGAAAAGATAAAAATAGAAAAGGAGGAAGAAATTATGTTTGTAAAATTAATAAGTGATTTAATAGATGAAATGTTGGAAAAAGAAGAAGTGGTAAAAAGAAAAGAAGATAATATAGCAAAAAAGGAAGATAATATAGCAAAAAAGGAAGATAATATAGCAAAAAAGGAAGATAAGATAGCTAAAAAAGAAGATAAAATAGCCAAAAAGGAAAATAAGATAGCTAAAAAAGAAAATATAATAGCAATAAGAGAAGATAAATTAAATAAAAGAGAATATGAGTTATATGCCAAAGAAAAAGAGTTAGATAAACAAAAAGACAATATAATTATAGAAATGGTAAAAAATAATATAGATGAAAATACAATAATTAAAATAACAAAGATTAATAAAACTGAACTAGCAAAAATAAAAGATGAAAACAATTTGTGTCATTGCTAGATTGCAATACTTGAAAACTCCATAAAAATAGTATATAATACCAAAGATAAAAAATAGGAGGAAAAAACATGTTAAGTGCGAACAATGTTACAGTAAGATTTGGAAAAAGAGTATTATTTGAAGATGTAAATATTCGTTTTGGAAAAGGAAATTGCTATGGAATAATAGGAGCAAATGGAGCAGGAAAATCTACATTTTTAAAAGTACTTTCAGGAGAAATAGAACCAAGTAAAGGAGATGTATCTTTAGAAAAAGGAGAAAGACTATCAATACTAAAGCAAGATCACTTTGCTTTTGAAGAATTTACAGTAATTGACACAGTAATAATGGGAAACAAGGAATTATATGACATAATGAAAGAAAAAGAATTAATATATTCAAAAGAAGATTTTTCAGAAGAAGATGGAATGAAGGCAGCAAAGTTAGAGGAAAGATTTAGTGAATTAGATGGGTGGAATGCAGAATCAGATGCAGCAATGTTATTAAATGATTTAGGAATAGTACCAGAAAACCATTATAAATTAATGAAAGAAATAGAAGCAAAAGATAAAGTAAAGGTATTATTAGCACAAAGTTTATTTGGAAATCCAGACGTTTTATTACTAGATGAGCCAACAAATGATTTGGATTTAAAAAGCATTAATTGGTTACAGGACTTTCTAATGGATTTTGAAAATACAGTAATAGTTGTATCACATGATAGATATTTTTTAAATAAAGTTTGTACACATATTGCTGATGTAGATTTTGGCAAAATAAAAGTATATCCAGGAAATTATGACTTTTGGTATGAATCTAGTCAATTAGCATTAAAACAGGCAAGAGAACAAAATAAGAAAAAAGAAGAAAAAATAAAAGAATTACAAGAATTTATAGCAAGATTTAGTGCAAATGCATCAAAATCAAAACAAGCAACTTCAAGAAAGAAAACTTTAGAGAAAATTGAATTAGATGAAATAAAACCATCTAATAGAAAATATCCGTATGTTGATTTTAAACCAGATAGAGAACCAGGGAAAGAAATATTACAGGTTAAAAATATATCAAAGACAATTGATGGAGTTAAAATATTAAATAATATATCATTTGATGTAAAACAAGGTGATAAAATTGCATTTTTAGCAGATAACGAAATTGCAAAGACAATTTTATTTCAAATAATAGCAGGAGAATTAGAACCTGATGAAGGAGAACTAATATGGGGAACAACAATAACTAAAAATTATTTTCCAAAAGATAATAATTACTTATTTTCTACAAATGAAAATGTAACTGAATGGCTTAGGAAATATTCAAAAGACCCAGATGAAACTTATGTAAGAAGCTTTTTAGGAAGAATGTTGTTTTCAGGAGATGAAGCATTAAAAGAAGTAAATGTTTTATCAGGAGGAGAAAAAGTAAGATGTGTTCTTTCAAAAATAATGTTATCAGGAGCAAACTTTTTGATATTTGATGAACCAACAAACCATTTAGATATGGAAAGCATAACTTCATTAAATGAAGGAATGAAAAGATTTACAGGAAACATCTTATTTACTTCTCATGATCATGAATTAACACAAACTGTAGCAAATAGAATAATAGATATAAAGGAAGATGGAAAGGTTATTGATAGAGAAGTTACATATAATGAATATCTAGGAATAGAATAATAAGAAAGAAGAAGTGAACATGGAAAAAATCATAAAAATAATAGCAGAAGAATTAAATATAAAGCAAGAACAAGTAGAAAATACTATAAAATTAATAGATGAAGGAAATACAATTCCATTTATTGCAAGATATAGAAAAGAAGTGACAGGTGGATTAAGTGATGAAATATTAAGAAACTTAGATGAAAGGCTAAACTATTTAAGAAATCTAGAACAAAGAAAAGAAGAAGTTGTAAAATCAATAGATGAACAAGGTAAATTAACAGAGGAAATTTTAAAACAAGTTGCAATAGCAAAAACTTTGGCAGAAGTAGAAGATATTTATAGACCATATAAACAAAAGAAAAAAACAAGGGCAACAGTTGCAAAAGCTAAAGGGCTAGAACCGTTAGCCAAAATTATAATAGAACAAAAAGAAGTAAAATCAATTGAAGAAATAGCAAAAGAATATGTAAATATTGATAAATTAAATAAAGAAGATATGCAAAATAAAGATAAAGTAGTAGCATCATCAGAAGAAGCTATACAAGGAGCTTTAGATATTATTGCAGAAAATATTTCAGATGATCCTAAATATAGAAAGCAGATAAAAAAATTATGCTATAGAGAAGGAATGGTTGTAACAAGAGCAGCAAAACCGGAAGAAAAGTCAAACTATGAAATGTATTATGAATATCAAGAAGCAATAAAATATATACCAAGTCATAGAATTTTAGCAATAAACAGAGGAGAAAAAGAAGAATTCATTAAAGTAAAATTAGAAAAACCTGAAGACAAAATTTTAAATTATATAGAAAAAGATATTATAAAAGGTGATACACAATTTAAAAATATGCTACAAGAAACAATATCAGATAGTTTTAAGAGATTAATAGAACCATCAATAGATAGAGAAATACGTTCAGACTTAACAGAAAAGGCAGAAGAAAAAGCAATAAAAGTATTTGGACAAAACTCAAAACAATTATTATTAGGAGCTCCAATAAAAGGTAAAACAGTTATGGGATTTGACCCAGCATATAGAACAGGATGTAAAATAGCAATAATTGATGAAACAGGAAAAGTTTTGGATTATACAACAGTATATCCAACAGAGCCACAAAATGATGTTGATGGAGCAAAAAAAGAACTTTTAAAGTTAATTGAAAAAGATAAGGTAGATATGATTGCGATAGGGAATGGAACAGCTTCAAGAGAATCTGAGATGTTTGTTTCTGACATGATAAAAGAAACTACTAGAAAAGTAACATATGTAATTGTAAGTGAAGCAGGAGCTTCTGTATATTCAGCATCGAAACTTGCAACAGAAGAATATCCAGATATTAATGTTTCAATAAGAGGAGCAATATCAATTGCAAGAAGATTACAAGATCCATTAGCTGAACTTGTAAAAATTGACCCAAAAGCAATTGGTGTTGGACAATATCAACATGACGTAAACCAAAAAAGATTAGGGGAAAGTTTGACAGGAGTAGTAGAAGATAGTGTTAATAAAGTAGGAGTAGATGTAAATACAGCGACACCATCATTATTAGCTTATGTATCAGGAATTAATAAAACTATTGCTAAAAATATTGTAAAATATAGAGATGAAAATGGAAAATTAAAAAATAGAAAAGAATTATTAAAAGTTCCTAAACTTGGTAAAGTAGCATTTGAACAATGTGCAGGGTTTTTAAGAATATTGGATGGGGATAATCCACTAGAAATAACAGCAGTTCACCCAGAAAGTTATGAAGCAACTGAAAAATTGCTTAATACAGTAGGATTTAATAAAGAAGATTTGAAGGATAAAGATAGACTAGAAGAATTAAGAAATACACTAAAAAATGTAGATATTGGTAAGATGTCTAAAGAATTAGAAATAGGAGAAATGACTTTAGCAGATATTATATCAGAACTTTCAAAACCTGGAAGAGATCCACGTGAAGATATGCCAAAACCAATATTACGTAGTGATGTTCTAAAATTAGAAGATTTAAAAGAAGGAATGATATTAACAGGAACAGTAAGAAATGTAATTGACTTTGGTGCATTTGTAGACATAGGTGTAAAACATGATGGATTAGTTCATATATCAGAAATGAGTGATAAATTTATTAAAAATCCATCTGAGATTGTCTCAGTTGGAGATATAGTAAAAGTAAAAGTAATAAAAATAGATAAAGAAAGACAAAAAGTTGGATTATCTATGAAAGTATAAGAAAAGAGAAGTAACTTTTAAAAGTTGCTTCTCTTTTTATCTATGATTGATATTGTTCTTGTATTTCTTTAATTTCATCATAGTGATTTTTTAATATGTCTAAGAATACATCATCTAATTTAGGATCAAACTGTGTTCCTCTACATCTCTCAAATTCAGCAATTACAGTTTCTAATGGTAGAGCATCTCTATAAGTTCTTTTTGATGTCATGGCATCAAATGTATCTGCAATTGCAGCAATTCTAGCTAAATAAGGGATTTCTTCACCTTTTAATCTTCCTGGATATCCATTTCCATCATATTTTTCATGATGATGTTTTACAATAGGAATAATATCCTTAAAAATTTCAGCACTAGAAAGAATATGTGCGCCGATAGCAGGGTGATTTTTTATTTCAGAATATTCATCATCAGTTAATTTAGTTTCTTTTCTTAATATTGCATCTGGTACACCTATTTTTCCAATATCATGAAATAGACCTCCGATTTCTAGAGTTTTTAAATCTTTTTCAGAAAGTCCTAAATATTTTCCAATAAGAACAGAATATAATGAAACTCTATCAGAGTGTCCTCTTGTATAAGGGTCTTTTGCTTCAACAGTATAACGTAAAGTTTGTATACTGTCTAAATAAGCTTGTTCTAGTTTTTCATATGTATCAGATAATTGAATGTTAATTTTCTTTATTTCATTCATTTGAGCAATTGATTTAATTCCAGATTCGATTAATAGAAGTAATTGATCAAATTTATCACTTTTTTCACAATAACCTTGAATATCAAGTCTTCTAATAGTATCTAAAGGTGGAGCTAAATCTTTATGACCTGTTAATAATAAAATATATAGTTCTTTATTAAATTTTCTTATTTCTTCAACAACTTGGTTTCCATGTATAGGTGTCATTATAAAGTCTAGAATCATTAAGTCAAAGTGTTCATTTTTTACTCTCTCAATTGCTTCTTGAGGGTCTGTAACACCTACGAAGTTATAGCCAGATCTTTTAAGGAAAATAGATAAAGAATCTACAATACCTTGTTCGTCATCAACTGCTATAATTTTATAATTCATGTTTTCGTTGTTTGCGTTATTTTGTAATCCTTTTCTCATAAAATACCTCACTATTATTTCTGTTTGCATACATTATATTCGTAAAAAATACAAAAAGCAAGAGTTTTTGCTAATTTTCTTGCAATAAAACTCTTGCTTATGAAAAAATAAATTATTTTTATAATGGTATTGTTATAGTAAAAGTAGTACCTTTTCCTTCTTCTGATTCAAGAGATATGTTACCATTGAAATGGGCTTTAATAGTTGAATAAGACATATATAAACCAAGTCCTGTCCCATTTTTTCCTTTTGTTGTAATCATTTCTTTGAATAACTTATCCTTAACCTTTTTAGGTATGCCACAACCATAATCTTTTATAGATATAGTTAAGTCATTTCCTTTTCTTTCTACAATTAAATCAATATTTTGTTCAGGTTTTCCTGCATATGATTGTATAGCATTTGAAATCATATTATTAATAACTTGAACTAAATTATTAACATCTCCATGAATAAGAATATCTTCATTTGTCTTCATAGAAATATTTAGGTAAACAAGTGCATTTTTTAATTCATGTTTCATTAAAATATCTACTCTTTTTAATAATTCACCAATAGTAAATGAAATATCATCTTCATTTGATAGAGTAACTGCTTGTCCTTTTACTGCAGTTATAACGTCTGACATATACTCAGTATAGCCTCTAATTTTAGTAATCCATTCTGACATGTCTTTTGCAATGTCATGATGGTCTTGAGAATTTACTTCTGGATCATCAATAGAAGAATCATATTCTTTTATTAAATCAGATAATCCTTCAGCAGCTCCTGCTATAGACATAATAGGTGTTTTTAAGTTATGTGCAATACCTCCAATTAGTTGTCCTAGAGAAGATAAACGTTCACTTTCCATAAGGGATTCTTGAGTATCTTTTATTTTTTGCATATCTTCAATATGTTGAGTAATATCTTTGAAAAGAATCAGAGTTCCTAGAAAAGAGTCATTTGAATATATAGTATTAATCTCAACAGTAAAAGTTTTTCCTATTTTTTTCATATGTTTTTCAAATGAGATTGTTTTTGTTGAATTTCTAGTGTTTTTTAGAGCTTTTTCTAGTTGTTCTATATCAACATCAAAGTTTTCTGACTTTATAGTTGCAATAAGATTTTTACCACGTACTTCAGAATCATTATATTTAAATGTTGTTAAAAAAGTTTTGTTAAAGTCTGTTATAGTTCCATTATCATTTAAAACCAAATAACTATCTGATATTCTATCAACAATCCTTTGTAAGGCTATAGGCGTTGCTCCTAAAAATTGAAATTTTAAAATTGCAAAAGTAAAAAACATCATACTTAAAGAGAAGGAAATTGGAGTAACATATACAGTCATTGGTATTATTTTAAATGTACCTAAAAAATTTAATACGACAGGAATAATAATTCCTAATAAAATCAATATAGATTGCTTAGAAAATAGTCCTTGATTTTTAATTGAATATCGCAATAAAAAAAATACACCTAAAAATAATAACGTATATGAGTAATTTGCATTAATAGTATGCATAGGACCTGTTATTATTTCACTCATATTAGTGGAATAGTGTTTAAAAAATAAGTGGTGGTAATCATTAGTCCATAATATGCATAAAGTTACAATTGGAACGATACATAGTAGTATATAGCGAAGCTTAAATTTAATTTTCGTTTTTGAAAAGATTAAACCTGTAAAATAAATTCCAATTGGTAAGAAACAGGTGCCTATATAAATAAATTTTTCAAAGTACAAAGAATTTATATTAAATAATTTACTTCCAATTTCTTGAGATATTACACCAATAGATATTATAAGTACACATACCAAATCAAAAGCAAAAATTTTTTGTAATTGATTTTTTGATTTTGATTTTAAAATTAGAGTCAATAATCCAGTAATTAGTATTGCAGATAAAATAACTAATACTAAAGATAAATTTAAAATTTCCATTTTAGTTACTCCTTATCTAAATTTATAAATTTTATTTTTTCAAAATAATTCATATATTTTATTATATAATCTTTATCTATGTTTTTCCATTGAAATCCGATTTTATTTAAATATGCTTTAGTAAAATCTGCATTTAGTTTTATTTTTGAAGTATATATTAAATTTTTGTTTTTATCTAAATCATATATAATACCTGATAATATTTTCTTGTTTTTCTCATCTTGTAATATACCAGTGATTAAATAAGATAATAATTTATTTGAGAGTGGAACAAGATCTATGTTTAAGTCTGTTTTTAAAACTCTATAAAACAGTTCAACAGGTAATAAATTAGGGTTATATAAATGAAACATATTACATTTACTAGAATATTCTAAAATTCTAATAATGGATTTTGCACATAAGTCGACAGGAGTCAATTCTATTTCGTGTTCTAATGCATATTTAGGGAATGCTCCAACATCTATAAATGATTTTATTCTGTTTGCAAAAGCATTATTTTCAATATTTTTTTGGAATATACCATCACTATATCTATTTGTAATATTTCCAATTCTTAAAATTTGTGCATCTAATCCATCAGATATTGCTTCTAATATTAAAACTTCTGCCCTATATTTTGTAGAAGTATAAATTCCTTTTATACTCTGACCAACGAATAAGTCTTGTTCCGTAAAGTCAATTTTATTTGTATCTAAAAGTTCAGAGTTGTTTTCTTTTTCACCAAATCCTGAAACACTCGTAGTAGAAACGTGTAATAATCTTTTCTTTTCTCTTTTGCACAAATTTACAACGTTTTGAGTACCGATAACATTAATATCTTCAAATTGTTGTTTTAGGCCATAATGTTTAACTATTGCTCCTGAATTTATAATCGCATCTACATTATTTTTTATAATATTATAGTCTTCAACAGATAGACCTAAATTGGGTTTTGTTATATCTCCATTTAAGATTTTAATTCTTACATTTATATCATCTTTATATTTATCTCCAAAGTAGAAATGTAAGATGGAACGTAGCCTATCTACTGGTTTTTGGTTATTTTCTCTAATTAAGCAATATATTATTCCAGTCTCATTTTTCATAAAGGAATCTATTATATGAGAACCTAAATACCCTGTGCCACCAATTAAGAGTATATTTTTAAAATTATATTTTTTAATTTTGTTAATGTTATCAAAGTTATTACGTGATAAAACTTTATTAATAGTATCATAATTATAATTATCCATAAATGATTTCTCTGGACTAGGCAATTTTTTAGCCAATTGTCGAATTGTTGGATAGTTAAAGATGTCGGCATATTCAAAGTCTAAATTATAATTAACAGCCTCTAATTGCATTGTAATTGCAGAAACAGAATCTCCACCAATATCAAAAAAGTTATCATCAATAGTTATACTATCTACTTTTAATATATTTTTCCAGATTTGAAGTAGTTTATCTTCATTTGAATTCAATGTTGCTATATTTATTTTTGAATTCTCGTTTGTATGATTAGATTGTGGAATAGGTAAAGCTTTTCTATCTATTTTTCTATTAATAGTATATGGCATTTTCTCTAATCTTAATATATAGTTAGGAATCATATATGGTGGCAAATTTTTTCTTAAAGTATCTTTTATATAGCTTTCATCAATATCTGTAGTAGATACATAATAACCACATAAAACTTCTTTTCCATCAATTTCAATTTTATTAACTATTGCAGAAGTTATTCCTTCAATTTCTAAAATTCTATTTTCAATTTCACCAAGTTCAATTCTTAAACCTCTTAATTTTATTTGATTGTCAATTCTTCCTAAACATTGAACTTTTCCATCAAATGTCCATCTACCAATATCACCAGATTTATAGATTTTACCAGAACCAAAAGGGTTATCTAGAAATTTTGTTGATGTCATATCAGGCTTTCCCATATAACCAAGTCCAACTTGAATTCCGGAAATATAAATTTCTCCAACAACTCCAATAGGTACACGCTTCATATTTTTATCTAAGATATGAATTTGAGTGTTCATAATAGGTGGACCAACTGTTATTTCTTTTTCACCATCTAAATTTTGAACATTTGAAAGTATTGTGATTTCGCTTGGACCATATATGTTATAAACAGTAATATCATCTGCGAGAGCTTTTAGAGATTTAACAAATTTTTCAGGCAAAGGCTCTCCACCAAATACCATATTTTTCACTAATGCTAATGCTGAATTTGGTTCTCTGTTATCATAGTTGATTTTCATCAAACTAGGGGTAACAGTCATAACGTCTACATTATATTTTTTTATTAAAGCATCTAATAATTTTGGGTTTCTATGTTCGGCATTATTTGCCATTACGATTTTTAGTCCATGAGTTAATGATACTATAATTTCGTAAACAAATATATCAAATGGTGTTGAAGTAACAGACACAATTGTGTGTTTATTTCCTTCTTTTAAATAATCTAATACTTTTGTCATTGCTTTTGCCATATTAGCAAGTCCAACTTGATTTAACATTACACCTTTTGGTGTTCCAGTAGAACCAGAAGTGTAAATCATATAAGATAAATCAGTGTCTTTAACAGATATGTTAGGATTTTCAAAATTATAATTATAAAAATCACTATCCAAGTCTATATATATACAATTTTTAATATTTTTAACTTTTTCGCATAATTCTTTTTGAACAAGGACATATTGAACATTGCTATCATTAATATAATATTTTGTTCTATCAACAGGATATGTAGGGTCCAGATTCAAGAATGCTGCACCTGATTTTAATATACCTAGCATGCAAATAATAGTTTCCAAAGAACGATTAGCCATAATGCAAACTATATCATTAGGCTTAATTCCTTTTTGTAATAAGTAATGAGCCAGACTATTTGCTTTTGAATTTAATTGTGCATATGTTAACTTTTCATCATTACAAATTAAAGCAATATTGTCAGGGTTTATTCTAACTTGTTCTTCAAATAAAGATGTTGCTGTATCATCATTTATTGGTTCAAATGTATCATTAAACTTAGCTAACATTTTCTCTTCTTTGGGTGTTATTATATTAATATCTTTAATAAAAACATTAATGTTGTCTTTTAGTTGATGAAGTATAAAAATGTAATGTTCCAAAAAATTTTCCATAGTTTCTAACTTAAATAAGTCAGTCATATATTCTAAGTTTATTATATGTTTATTTGGTTGAATTTCCAAAGTGATATTAAATTTTGCAATATTGTTTCTTATTTCTTGAAGTGTCGCTAATTCGTTATTTATCATAATATAATTATTTTCTGTGTTTTGATAAGTAAATACTACATCAAATAAAGAACTATTATTAGGTATATTTAATTTTTTTACCAACATATCATAAGGATATTCTTGATTATTTATATCTTCAAAAATTTGCTCTTTTATATCATATAAAAATTCAGAAAATTTCATATTAGTATTTATGGTAGAAGCAATTGTAATATTATTTACAAACATACCAATTAAATTTTGGAGTTCAGAATATTTCCTATTAGCAATAGGACTACCAATAACTATTTCATTTTGATTAGTATATTTATGTAACAATATTATAAAAGCACTAATAAATAAAACATATGGCGATACACCTAAAAGTTTAGCTATATTTTCTAATTGATTAAATTCATCGGCATCAATTTCTTTACTAATCTTATTACCAGCGAATGTTTTAATTGCTTTTGGATTATAGTCATAAGGCAA
>OLOX01003408.1_pt1 | contig 12010 bp, 8 predicted proteins | sample 1672091 | NCBI WGS metagenome assembly OLOX01 (sample SAMEA3136644, study PRJEB25190) | human gut metagenome | reverse complement strand
CTGCGACCTCCTGGTCCCAAACCAGGCGCTCTAGCCAAGCTGAGCCACACCCCGATATGCTGTTTTGCCGTTTCGTTTTTGTTGCCTCACCGAAGCGACTTCGATATAATATCACCCTATTCCATACTTGTCAACACTTTTTTACATTTTTTTTAAATTAATTTTTCAAATACGATACATCCCGCGTTTTTACGATGTTTTCGATAACCTGAAATAACAGTTTTACTGACTCCTTAAATGATTTATTAACCGCACTTTCTGCTGTAGGAAATCAGGCAAGAAAAAAGGCGGTTTTATCGCAAACCGCCTTTTAGTGGACTAGACGGGAGTCGAACCCGTGTCCGAAATACAATTCCCTGTCCTTCTACGAGTGTAGTTTATTATTTAACATTCCCTCTGCCACACGATAACAAACAACCTTGTGGTTTCAGTAGCTTCATGATACGCCCGATGGCTCAAAGCTTTGCCAACGTCGTTTCTCACATAGTCGAAGCCTGGGTCCTAAAGTGTGAGTGCTCTAGGTCAGACTGCTGCCATTAGGCAGCGTATGCTAAATTATCTTCAGCGTTTAATTTTAATTTGGCCATTTAACGCATCGCCATACGACTCGCTTCTCCAGCTGCATGTACCCCGTCGAAACCTTTACTAGCCCATATTCAATTTTTTTGCGGGGTACATGCAGCTACGCTCCATGTTCTCCGCTACGCTCCATGTTCTCCGCTCCGCTTCGGTCCGCCCAAAGCCAAGGTCCACCGGACCTTGTGGGCCCCGTCGAAACCTTTACTAGCCCATATTCATTTTTTGCTAACCAAGATTTCTGATTTTGAAATCTCTCTGCGCCTCTCGCTTTTGATCCTTCTTGGCTATGTCTGCTCTCTTATCATAAAGCTTCTTACCTTTGGCAAGTGCTATCTCTACTTTGACCAGACTCCCCTTAAAGTATACCTCCACCGGCACAATTGTGAAACCCTTTTCCTTCATCTTTGATGAAAGCTTCTCGATTTCCTTCTTGTGGAGTAAAAGCTTTTTAGGTCTGAGTGGATCCTTGTTGAAGATATTTCCCTTCTCATATGGTGTGATATGCATGCCATACAGGATAATCTCACCGTTCTCAATACGGATGAATGACTCCTTTATGCTGCCCTTTCCCATTCGAAGTGACTTCACCTCAGTTCCTGCAAGTGAAATACCGGCTTCGTATTTCTCAAGCAAAAAGTAATCGTGATAGACCTTTTTGTTGTTGGCTATTAATTTCTTTGGTTCCTTAGCCATGTCGGTATCTCCTTTCCTCAAACTGCTTTACAATACTAACACATTTTTTTACAATTGCCAATATCTAAAAAGCAAATTATTGTAAACCGCTGGTTCACATTTCTGTTTATTTACACTATATAATATATTATGACATCTTTTTCAATTAATCTTTCGCACAACAACCGACAAATAACAGATAATCAAATAAGTATTTTTAAATCATAAAAAATTTCGTCATTATTGTTATATTATTCCGCCAGTTTAAAATCAATTGTACGCATAATTTTGTCAGTACTGTCCACAACAACCTTGATTTTTTGTCCAAGCTTGTATCTCTTATTGGTGGCTGAACCGGCCAGCTCATAGGTATCCTCGTAAAACTCATAGAAATCATCTGTCAGGTCTGTCACGCGCACAAGTCCCTCAACTGTATTTGGAAGCTCCACGAAAAAGCCCCACTCCGTGACACCTGATATAACTCCTTCAAAGCATTCACCAATATGATTTGACATGTATTCACATTTTTTAAGCTTGACTGTTTCACGCTCTGCCTCTTCTGCACGTCGTTCGGTCTCACTTGCCTGCTTTGCAACAGCATCGAGTATAGACTCATAGTGCTCCCTGCGGTTATTATTCATCCTGCCGCGGATATTTTCCTTGATGATACGGTGTATCTGCAAATCAGGATATCTGCGGATTGGTGATGTAAAGTGACAATAATAATTTGCCGCCAGTCCAAAATGTCCTGTACATGCTGTTGTGTATCGTGCCTGTTTCATAGAGCGCAATGTCAGTCTGCTTATCAAGGATTCTTCATCTGTGCCATCCACCTTCATCAAAAGCTTCTGAAGCTCCTTTGGGTGTACCTCATCAGCTCCAATATGAAGCGTATAGCCAAAATTATTGATAAATGTGGAAAGCTTTGCGATTTTTTCTGAGTCCGGCTTGTCATGTGTTCTGTATACAAAAGGTATTTCCTGCCAGAAATAATCCTCAGCCACTGTTTCATTTGCTATAAGCATAAAATCCTCAATGAGCTTTGTTGCCACATTTCTGTCATACGGCTTTATATCTATCGGATGACCATCTTCATCGAGCACAACTTTAGTCTCCGGAAAGTCAAAGTCTATAGAACCTCGTTTCATTCTCTTTTTGCGTAGAATTGCTGCAAGCTCTGCCATTTTTTCAAACATAGGCACAAGCTCCTTATATTCTTCAATCACAGCGGCATCCTTATCTGCAAGAATCTTTTTTACATTTGTGTATGTCATCCTGCGGTTTGTCTTTATGACTGTCTCTGCAATCTTATGATCGATAACTTCACCCTTTTTATTTATTGTCATAATGCATGAAAGAGCCAGCCTGTCACATCCCTCATTCAAGGAGCATATGCCATTTGAAAGCTCTCTTGGAAGCATCGGAATTACTCTGTCTACAAGATAAACCGATGTCCCTCTCTTAAGAGCCTCCACATCAAGGGCACTGTGCTCCTGCACATAATTCGACACATCTGCTATGTGTACTCCAAGTACATAATTGTCGCCATCCATGTATAAAGACACGGCATCATCAAGATCCTTTGCATCCTCTCCGTCTATCGTGACCATCATCCAGTCGCGTAAATCCATCCTGCCAGCCATATCCGCAGGTGTCACATCCTTTGCCACATTCTGCACCTGATGCATGATTTTCTCTGAAAAATCCACCGGCAGATCATAAGCCTTTACTATAGAAAGAATATCCGTACCCGGGTCATCTATATGTCCGATTATTTCAACAACCTTGCCCTCCGGCTTTTTGCCCTTTTTACCATAGCTTGTGATTTCAACCACTACCTTATGGCCCGACACAGCCCCCTTTGAGCGCTCCTTTGGTATGAAAATATCTGTGCCAAATCTGGTATTGTCAGGCACTGCAAAGCCAAAGTTATCACTCGCCTCATAGGTGCAGACTACCTGCTTCATGCCTCGCTCTATGACGGAAACAACCTTTCCCTCCTTGCGGCGTCCTGTTGTGACAGGTGAGATTGTAATCTCAACAGTGTCCATGTGCATAGCACCATTTACATACTCTGCAGGGATAAAAATATCATCAGGCTCTCCCTCCACAGTGACAAATCCAAATCCCCTTTGATGCGCTGTGAATACGCCGACTGTCTTTTTAATTTCCGACTTTGAGTATTTCCCGCGCTTTGAGAGTGTTATCCTTCCCTCTGCCTGCAAATCCAAAAGAATCTGTTCAAGCTGTGGTCTGTCCTCTTTTTTTACTCCGAGTACTATGCAAAGTTCCTTGATTTTCATCGGAACATACATGTCATCGCACATAAAGTCATAGACCATCTTTTTTCGTGTTTCATATTTATCTATATTACTCATTATCTCTCCTTTTCGTTGCCCCATCTGATTTCAAATGCACAGGCTTTAAATAAAATTTCATCATCTGGATGTTGATGCGATAAAAAAGACTGCCGATTTCTCGACAGTCTAAGTATTTACCATATTCCCATATTTAAGACAATTGATATAATAAAGAAAAGAACAACACATACAATTGTTGCTTTAACCAGACGTCCTTCCTTTGAACGTCCCTTGTTCTTGCCCCAATATGTATCAGCAACTCCGGCAATAGTGCCAAGTCCTGCTGACTTACCCTCCTGGAAAAGAATAACTATAGTAATTACTAAACTGACGATTATAAATAATACCGATAAAACAATTTTTAAAGTTGCCACGATAAGACCTCCTAATTTCAATTCTAAATAACAGAACTAATATACTACGTTTTTATTGCACAGTCAAGAGTTTTATACTGTATGTAACAGATTTTCACACTTTATGCAATGGATTTTATTAGTTTCATGCAATAAATGTATCGCTATTTTTCGCTTTCATCTGCTGTACCAATCATTGATGTACAATTCGGGCATCTTGTTGCCGCAATGGCTATCTTGCTCTTACAGTATGGGCACTCCTTTGTGTCCGGCTCTTTTTCCTCTTTGTGTCCAAATCTCTCTCCTGCCGCATTCATAGCCTTTACTATGCAGAATACGATGAGTGCCATAATAAGGAAATTGACTACTGCGGTAAGAAACTTTCCATAATACAATGTAGCTTCTCCAAAGAGCTTTACCGAGAGCTGGTCAAAATTCATGCCGCCAAACACTCCAAGTATAGGGTTTATAATGTCATTGACCAAAGATGTGACTATGCTGGTAAACGCACCACCTATAATGATACCAACTGCCATATCCATGACATTCCCTCTGCTGATAAACTTTTTGAATTCATTAAAAAAATTTTTCATCACTAGTATCCTTCCTTTTTTGCTCTCTTCTTTTGATAATCTAAACCATTTTTTAATATTATACATTTTTACATTTTATTTTACAAGAAAATACATTATGATATTATCATGCCTTTTGCTTAGTGCATGCGAAAAGGTATGGGATGAGATATACAGCTTTCGAGGAAAATGATACTTGACGGATATATAAAACCCCGGCATATAAACCTTGAAACAGATTTATATGCCGGGGCTTTTCATTTAGATAAATATGTTAACACAAGCAAATTACCGTTATCTATACTTTCGATATTATACGTTAATCTCTGCCTTTACTCCACTCTCATCCTTATGCGCTTCAAGCACCGGATTAACTACATCACGCAGATATACATCTACCTGACGAGGTGCACGTCCCACATAAAGCTCAGGCTTAAGGTTCTTTTCGATATCAGCTTTTGTCAATCCGAATGCAGGATCTGCAGCGATTAAGTCTACGAGGTTATTTTCTTTTCCCTCTTCCTTTACTGTCTTTCCTGCCTGCATTGAGAGCTGTCTGATCTTCTCATGGAGCTCCTGACGATTTCCGCCGTTCTTTACAGCATCCATCATGATGTTCTCTGTTGCCATGAATGGTATCTCTGCCATAAAGTGCTTTTCAATAACCTTTGGATATACTACCAGTCCATCCACCACATTGAGGCAGAGGTCAAGTATTCCGTCTATTGCAAGGAAGCCCTCAGGTATTGAAAGACGCTTGTTTGCTGAATCGTCAAGTGTTCTCTCAAACCACTGTGTAGCCGAGGTAATTGCAGGATTCATTACATCTGCAAGAACATATCTTGAAAGAGATGCTATTCTCTCACTTCTCATAGGATTTCTCTTATATGCCATGGCTGATGAGCCAATCTGGTTCTTCTCAAACGGCTCCTCTACTTCCTTAAGATGCTGGAGCAGTCTGATATCGTTTGACATCTTTGTAGCTGATGCAGCAATGCCTGCGAGCACATTTACTACTCTTGTATCTACCTTACGGGAATATGTCTGGCCAGACACCGGATAACAATCCTTAAAGCCCATCTTCTTTGCGATCATTGGATCTATCTTGTCTATTGTCTCATTGTCTCCGTTGAAGAGTTCAAGAAAGCTGGCCTGTGTTCCTGTAGTGCCCTTTGAGCCAAGGAGCTTTAATGTGCCCTGCACATACTCTAAATCCTCGAGATCCAGCATAAACTCATTCAGCCACAGTGTGGCACGCTTTCCAACTGTTGTCGGCTGTGCCGGCTGGAAATGTGTAAATGCAAGAGTTGGCTGATTCTTATACTTATCAGCAAAGTTTGCAAGCTCTGCAATAACACTTATAAGCTTTTTGTGAACAAGCTTTAATGCTTCATTCATGATGATAATATCTGTATTGTCACCTACATAGCATGAGGTTGCTCCAAGATGTATAATTCCTGCTGCCTTAGGGCACTGCTGTCCATATGCATAGACATGGCTCATTACATCGTGACGCACAAGCTTCTCACGCTCCTTTGCCACGTCATAATTGATATCATCCACATGTGCCTTTAATTCATCAATCTGTTCCTGTGTGATAACCGGCTTGCCATCCTGTGAAAGCCCAAGCTCCATCTCAGTCTCTGCAAGGGCAATCCAGAGCTTTCTCCAAGTGGTAAATTTCATATCCTGCGAAAAAATATACTGCATCTCTTTGCTGGCATAGCGCTCAGAAAGAGGACTTGTGTATCTGTCTGTACTCATATTCTCTCCTTTATTAGCGATTAAGCATTTTTCTCTCGAGGTCTATTTCTTTATCAAAATACTCGCCTCTGATATCATCCTTCGGTGGCTCCATCGGATATTTTCCTGTGAAACAGCCCATGCAGATTGGCAGTCCCTCTACCATCTCATGAAGTCTGTCAATTCCAAGGTAGCCTAAAGAATCTGCACCTATAATCTGTCTGATATCCTCAATAGTCCTGTTGTAAGCGATAAGCTGCTCTCTTGCAGGAATATCTGTACCGAAATAGCAAGGCCATAAGAATGGCGGTGAACTGATGCGCACATGCACCTCTGTGGCACCCGCCTCTCTTAACATACGCACTATTCTGTCTGAGGTTGTTCCTCGCACAATTGAATCATCAATCATAACAACTCTCTTGCCCTTAACAGCCTCCTTTAATACATTGAGCTTTATCTGCACGCTTGATTCACGGCTTGACTGCTTAGGCTTGATAAATGTCCTGCCAACATAACCGTTCTTGACAAATGCTGTGCCATATGGAATGCCCGACTCAAGTGAATAACCAAGAGCAGCGGCATTTCCTGACTCCGGTACTCCTGTCACGATATCAGCCTCAACCGGTGAATCCATTGCAAGGAATCTGCCAGCCTTGATACGGCTGCCATACACGCTTACTCCGTCAATATGGCTGTCAGGTCTTGCGAAATAAATGTATTCAAACACGCATCTGGCCTGTTTTTCAGGGGCAAGTGCCATAGTCATATCAGACTCAATGCCCTTTTCAGGAGTGATAGTGATAACCTCTCCCGGCTCTACATCCCTGACAAACTCTGCACCGATTGTATCAAGCGCACAGGTCTCAGATGTAACGATATATGCATTGTCTCTCTTTCCGATGCAAAGAGGCTTAAAACCAAATGGGTCTCTGGCTGCAATAAGCTTTCTCGGGCTCTCGACAACAAGCGCGTAGGCTCCCTTAAGCTTCTGGCAGGCACGTCTGACCGCCTCCTCCGCTGTTTTTGAGTTAAGACGTTCTCTGGCAATATGATAAGCTATAACCTCAGAGTCGATTGTGGTCTGGAAAATAGCTCCTGTATACTCAAGCTCCTTGCGAAGCTCCTTTGCATTTATGAGGTTTCCGTTGTGTGCCATGGCAAGTGTGCCCTTGACATAATTTAATACGAGCGGCTGTGCATTCTCACGTGTTGATGAGCCTGCTGTTGAATAGCGCACATGTCCCACTCCGATATCGCCCTTCATAGGCTCTAAGATATCATGAGTAAATACCTCATTTACAAGGCCCATGCCCTTGTGTGTGGTCACCTTTCCCTTTGGTCCGTGTGTATCACTCACTGCAATACCACAGCTTTCCTGTCCTCTGTGCTGAAGTGCAAAAAGACCATAATAGATAGTGGATGCGACATTTCCTCCATCAAAATCATACATGCCGAACACACCACACTCCTCGTGAAGCTCATCAAATACATGGTTATGCTCGTCAATTTCAGAACACCTTTCTAATTTTGTACCGGTATGACTTTTTGTATCTATACTAGTATTTATATACTGATTTATGTTATTGTCCTGGTTCATAATATCTCCGTTTATAATTGCGAAATAGTAACGCGGAATAAATAATATATTAGCGGCTGAATTTGCTTCCTGTAAGAAGCTCAAATGCCTCTTTATATTTCTCTACAGTCTTCACAACAACCTCATCAGGTAAAAGAAGGTCATTGTCCGGATTTGCCTTGAGCCAGTCTCTTACATACTGCTTGTCAAATGAAGGCTGTCCCTGTCCAGGCTTATATCCATCAAGTGGCCAGAAGCGTGAGCTGTCAGGTGTGAGCATCTCATCGGCAAGCACTACCTCCCCCTGCTCATTTAAGCCAAACTCAAACTTTGTATCTGCGATGATGATGCCCTTTGTAAGAGCATACTCTGCACATTTCTTGTAGAGAGCAATTGTATAATCGCGAATCTTCTCTGCGTACTCTCTGCCCTTCTCAGGATAAATCTTCTCTAATACTTCTACTGATTTTTCGAATGAGATATTCTCATCATGATCTCCAAGATCAGCCTTGGTAGATGGTGTATAAATAGGCTCAGGGAGCTTATCAGACTCAACAAGTCCCTCCGGAAGTCTGATTCCGCAGACTGTACCGTTCTCCTGGTAGCTTGCCCAGCCGCTTCCTGTGATATATCCACGAACTATACACTCGATTGGAAGCATCTCAAGCTTCTTGCAGAGCATGCTGTTTCCGTTGAACCTGTCCTGACTGAAGAACTCCGGCATATCCTTTGCGTCTACTGAAATCATATGGTTAGGAACGACATCCTTTGTGAATTCAAACCAGAACTTAGACATCTGTGTGAGGATGGCTCCCTTGTCTGTAATCTTATTCTTTAAAATATGGTCAAAAGCGGAAATACGATCTGTTGCGACCATAATAAGGCTGTCCCCGTTATCATATACTTCTCTTACTTTTCCTTCTTTGAATGGTTTAAATTCCTGCATGATTGTCCTCCATCTTATGTGTAATTTATTTTACAAATCAAATGCTACCCTTAAATTATATACCAGCTCAATTTGTAAAGTCAACGTATATTATAAGTTTTTTTAAATAATTTTATGTCACTTATAAGTATTCCTTATGTTTATTATTACATCTTTAATATATCAAAACAAAAGCTCCGGTTCAAACCCTTTGTCTGCGCCGGAGCTTATATAATACAGATTTTATTTAACGATAAGTGACTTTCCTGTCATCTCTTTTGGCTGTGGAAGTCCCATAATCTCAAGCAGTGTTGGAGCGATATCTGCAAGACATCCTCCCTCACGAAGCTTGTAAGAAGGGTCAGCGTTTACAAGAATGAAAGGAACAGGATTGGTTGTATGAGCTGTATGAGGTTTTCCTGTCTCATAATCAATCATCTTCTCTGCGTTTCCGTGGTCAGCACAGATGAATAATACTCCATCCACATCCTTGATTGCCTGAACTGCATCACCTACGAGTGAATCAACTCTCTCAACAGCCTTTACAGCAGCCGGAATCACACCTGTATGTCCAACCATGTCAGGGTTAGCAAAGTTGATGATAATAACATCATACTTATCTGACTTGATAGCCTCAACAAGATCCATTCCAACCTCAGGAGCGCTCATCTCAGGCTTTAAGTCATATGTTGCAACGTCCTTAGGACTGTTTACAAGAAGACGTGCCTCATCGATATTCGGCTCTTCTACTCCACCATTAAAGAAAAAGGTTACGTGTGCATACTTCTCTGTCTCTGCGAGACGAAGCTGTTTCTTGCCATTTGCTGCAAGATACTCACCAAATGTATTCTGGATTTCTTCCTTCTCAAAAGCGATAAGCTTGTTAGGAATTGACTCGTCATAATCCTTGAAGCATACAAATGTTGTCTTAAGGAATGGGCGCTCAAAGCCGGTAAACTTATCATCGCAAAATGCTCTTGTCATCTCACGAGCACGGTCAGGACGGAAGTTGAAGAAGATAACAGAATCATTGTCCTTTACAACAGATACCGGTGTGCCATCCTCGTTTGTGATAACTGTAGGAAGCACGAACTCATCTGTAACATCGTTTGCGTATGACTCCTCCATAGCCTTTACAGGGCATGTAGCTTTTACGCCTTCACCCTTAGTGAGTGAATCATAAGCCTTCTGCACACGATCCCAGTTGTTATCTCTGTCCATTGCATAGTAACGTCCTGAAAGAGATGCAATCTTTCCTACACCGATTTCCTTCATCTTGGCGAGAAGCTGCTCGATATAGTCCTTGCCTGATGCAGGAGGTGTATCACGACCATCAAGGAATGCGTGTACATATACTCTGTCAAAATTCTCTTTCTTGCAAAGCTCAAGAAGTCCGTAAAGATGCTCGATATGGCTGTGAACTCCACCATCTGAAAGAAGTCCCCAAAGATGCAGATCGGAGTCATTCTTCTTGCAGTTTTCGATTGCAGAAAGTAATACCTTGTTCTTGAAGAAATCACCATCAGCAATTGCCTTTGTGATTCTTGTAAGATCCTGATATATGATACGGCCTGCGCCGATATTCATATGTCCTACCTCAGAGTTTCCCATCTGTCCGTCAGGAAGTCCAACTGCAAGACCTGAAGCTGCGCCCTTTACAAAAGGACACTCTGCCATCAATTTATCCATAACAGGGGTATTTGCCATAGCTATGGCATTTCCCTCTTTGTGGTCACTTAAGCCGTAACCATCAAGTACCATTAATACTACCGGTTTCTTACTCATTTATATTTCCTCTATTCTTCATATGAAGCTTGCAAAATGCTCTATTACAGTGACATATGCAAGCTCACAAAAAATTTCATTACATAATAAATGCCACTAAATGCAGCTAAGCTGGTGAATTTAGTGACATTTAGTTATTGTGATTGTCAAATCAAATATTAAATTATGATTTAATAATTACTTGTAGTTTACGATCTTTCCAAAATCAGCCTTGAGTGAAGCGCCACCAACTAATCCACCGTCGATGTCAGGCTTTGCAAAAAGCTCTGCTGCATTTCCTGCATTTACAGATCCGCCGTACTGGATACGAACTGAATCTGCTGTAGCCTGATCATAGATCTCAGCTACGCACTCACGGATTGCACCGCAGACCTCTTGAGCCTGGTCAGAAGTAGCTGTCTTTCCTGTTCCAATTGCCCAGATTGGCTCGTAAGCGATAACCATGTTTGCAACATCTGATGCAGCAACACCTGCGAGATCTGACTTAATCTGAAGTCTGATCCAGTCAAGTGTAACACCGCTCTCTCTCTGCTCAAGTGTCTCACCAGCTTGTAGCTCCTTCATGGAGTTTATAACTAGCCATTTGAATGTTGAGAACGCTTTTGCAAAATTGGATTTACCTGACGCATTTGCACCATAAATGGCGGCTCCATGAAGTACTGCGGGGATAGCGTCACCCATTTCCGTCATTGAGTCTGTTTCTGGTATCGCTGTCTCCTTCAAATTAGTGGTCACCAAAGAGAGGGTAGACAGTTCCTTAAATGACAAATAGTTGCCTACTGAAAACTGTACAATCATAAAGATAACCTTTGAATATGTAATATTTTTGCAAATATACTGGTTTTCTTTTGAAAATACAAGAGTTTGTCGTTTTATTACTTTATTCATAATGACTTTTTTGTCTGTAAACAATGTTCAATGAGGGCTCAATGTTCAATTTCACTGAACAAAGACCCTTCATTGAACCAGACATTCCTACCGCTTTTTCCCTCGCAGTAAGTCATTCAGATCCTTATACTCACGATACCTTGCCGACTCATCCTTTACCTTTTCCCCGAACAGTCCGACAAATGTCTCCACAGTCTTTTGCCCGGCAATGTCGTTGTCGAGATAACAGTGGATTCCTTTGTATGGTTCCAGATAATCCATGGACTTTCTCAGGTTGGCAACAGAGTTCATCACTAACACATCAACCATACCATCCACACAGATTTCCGTATTGCCTTTCTTGCGCAATGTCATATACGACAGAAAATCCATAAAGCCTTCAAACACACATATATGTTCCAGAGTAACTCCGTTGGTATGATAAAAGACAGAAACATCCTTGTTCTTGATACATCCCTTGTAATAGGGATTGCGTACCTCAAAACCACCAGACTTGTTTGGAAAGGAGATAGCAAAATACTTCTTCTGTCTCAATGTATAGTGAATCTCCTTGCAGA
>OLOX01003406.1_pt1 | contig 12011 bp, 14 predicted proteins | sample 1672091 | NCBI WGS metagenome assembly OLOX01 (sample SAMEA3136644, study PRJEB25190) | human gut metagenome | reverse complement strand
TTTTTTGCCCATGACAGCGGCAAAATTTTGCTGCAGATCGGGGCCGAGGGCGCGGCGTTTTTGCGGGCCAGCGGCTTTGAGCCGGAGATGGTCTGCGGCCCGAACGTGCTGGCCATGACCAGCCCCTGCGACAACACCCACGCGCTGGACCGCCTGGCCGAGGTGCTGCACCACTGGGATGATTCTCCATCCCGGATCGCCCCTGCGCCCCCCGCGCACCTGCTGCCCGCCCCGGGAAACGCCACGTGTACAATTGCCGAAGCCCTGCTGCGGCCTGCGCGGCAAATTCCAATGACGATGGCTGATGCCTGCGGGGAGACGGCGGCGGAGTATATCTGGGCCTTCCCCCCGGGTGTGCCGCTGGTAGCCCCGGGCGAGACGATTACCCCGGAGTTTTTGACGTCCTGCCGCGAGTTGGAGGCTGCCGGGACGAGGTTACACCACAGCAGATGCAAAGATGCAGCGTGCATTGCTGTTCTGTAGGGGTCGATGCGAGCATCCGCCCCTACAATTCTACTGTAACCATCCACCATTTTACCCTTGACAATCCATCCATTCCCGTGTACAATAAATATAATTCTAAAATGTATAAAGGGGTGACTGTTTTATGAAGCACATCCAGACTCTCGAGACCCGCGACATGGCTAAGAGCCTGCTGAACGGCGGCTGCGGCGAATGCCAGACTTCCTGCCAGAGCGCCTGCAAGACCAGCTGCGGCATTGCCAACCAGCCTTGCGAGAAGACCGACAAGTAATTTTTGCTGGCTTTGATGCCGGGGTGCCGCATGGCAGCCCGGCATTTTCTATGTACAGCGCGGCCGAAAAACGATGCACGGTGCAGGCATTTTATAGTACCTCTTTTCCCGTACTTTCCCCTCACCTCCCCCATCCCTTATTCTCGACCGCTTTTCTATACACTCTCGCTATTCGATTAAAAATTCTTTTGGTTACTTTTCTTATAAGAAAAGTAACATAACTTAAAGGAGCAGACAATGATTCATCAGTATAAACTCAGCGGCTACAACATTGTTTTGGACGTGTACAGCGGCAGCGTGCACGCCGTAGACGATGTTGCCTACGATGCCATCGCCCTGATCGACCAGGGGTTGACCCGCGAAGCCGCCACCGCCCAGCTGGAGCAGAAATACCGTGACCGCGCCGACGTCACCCCCGCCGACATCAGCGATTGCTTTGACGACATCGAGGAGCTGACCGCCGCCGGGGCCGCTGCTCTGGCTGACACGGTGGACGAGCTGCACAAGCTGCTGCTGGGATAAATCAAAGGGGAGACAGCCCGCGCTGCCTCCCGTTTTTTATTGGTCTCGGTCGTTGTAATAGAGATACCACCCGCGGAAGCCGTACCCGATGCCGAGAGCGCCCAGCACCAGCAGCATAGCCGCCTTGTCGGGCCAAAGCGGCATATTCCGGGTGCAGACCCAGACCACCGCCAATGCAAGGCATACAAGCATCGGCAGGCCGTAGTGCAGAAATCTCTGCACCCGCAGCCGCTTCGGGTCACTCTCCACCGCCAGCGCCGATGGATCGCACGCCTCGCACCGCACCCGCAGGATCGGGATATTGCGCACATGGCTCGAATACCGCACGGCCCTGTACTCGATGCCGTCCAGCATAAAACGCGGCGTCATGCCCTCGTGGGTGATGACGATCTCTTCGCCGCAGTTCGCCGCCCAGGCCAACAGCTCGGCGGTAAACTCCTGCGGGGTTGCAATGGCGGTGTCCGGCGTAAAGGTAAACTGCCGCTTATGCTCGGCAGCCGCCATTTTCCGGTAGTCCTGCACCCAGCCGGTAAACCAGCCGCCCGCCGGGGCAGGGGAGTCCATCCGCTCAAGGCAGCTGTCCACATCCAGCTCTGCCGCCGTTCGGTCTCCGGCGGCCAGCTCCGTGCAGAAGGCTGCGGCTGCCGCCAGCTTTTGCTGCTCGGCCTCCAGCCGTTGGCGCTGGCGCTCGGCAGCCTCGGCCAGCGGCAGGGCGCCGTTCAGCACCGTGCCGATCTCCTCGACCGGCATATCCAGTGTGCGCAGCATCCGGATCAGCTTCAGTGCGCGTACATCCGCCTGCGAATAGATGCGATACTCATTTTCCGGGTTGCGGGCGGGGGTCAGCAGCCCGGCCTGCTCATAATAGCGGATATTACGGGCGGACACGCCCGATTGCTCCGCCGCCTGCTTGATGTTCATGACATCACGCTCCTTTCACCCTCACCTTACACCCTGCACCCACTGGAAGGTCAATACTTTTCGTAAAATAACCATATCATATTTCGTAAAATTGTGCTATACTGTTTTCATATATCAATACAAAAGAGGGAATTTATCATGTACAAACCCGGTGACGATAAATTAGAAGTCCGCGAGCTGCTTGTCAAGGCGTTCGCCAGCGCGTGGGAGGCCGGCGACAAGGCCGTTGACCGCGACACCTACATCAATTCCAGCATCAATGTGATCGACTCTCTGCAGGTCGGCCCTGAGATGATCTACGGCGAGGAGGGCCAGGGCCTGCTGGACGATGAGCTTGACCATCTGCCCGATATGCTGCGTGCCGACGGCGCGTGGGTCTACTACGCTGTGCCTGCTGAGAACTATTTTATCCTGACCTGGATGGAGGACGCCGAAAAGGCCGCTGCCAAGGTCGCTTCGCTCAAGGACGAGGAGGACAGCCTGGCCTGCATCGTGGACCTGACGCAGGAGTGGACGCACACCGAGGCATAAACCGCAAAAACGCCGAGAGGGGAGGGAGAACCGCATGAGCCGCGATACGATACGCCTGCCGCGTGATGCTTACCGGCTGCTGCAGACGCTGCGCGCCGCCGGGCACAGTGCCTATGTGGTGGGCGGCTGCGTGCGCGACAGCCTGCTGGGCCGTATGCCCGGCGACTGGGACATCTGCACCTCCGCCCGACCCGACCAGCTGCGGGCGATCTTCCATGACCAGCGGCTTATCCTGACCGGCGAAAAGCACGGCACAGTAGCGGTCATCCTGCACGGCAAGCCGTATGAGATCACGACCTACCGGCTGGACGGCAGCTACCGCGACCACCGCCACCCCGACAGCGTGCAGTTTGTGGACGACCTTGCCGCCGACCTTGCGCGGCGGGACTTCACCGTCAACGCCATGGCCTACGCCCCCGGCGAGGGGATCATCGACCTGTACGGCGGCCGCCGTGATCTGGCCGCCGGTATCGTGCGGTGTGTCGGCGCACCTGCCGACCGCTTTGCCGAGGACGCGCTGCGCATTCTGCGGGCGCTGCGGTTTTCCGCCAAACTGGGCTTTGCGCTGGATGCCGCCACCGCCGAAGCGGCTTTACGCTGGAGCCCGCTACCGCTGCCGCCGCGCTGTCGGCCCGCGACACCCTGCGCACTGTCAGCGCCGAGCGGCTCTACGCCGAGCTGGACGGCCTGCTGCTGGCCCCCGGCGCCGGGAAAACGCTTGCGCAGTACGGCGAGATTCTGGGCGGCGTAGTGCCGGAGATCCTGCCCTGCATCGGCTGCACCCAGCCGGGGCGGTGGCACTGCTACGATGTGTGGCAGCATTCGGCCGCCGCTGTGGCCGCACTTGACCTGCGCGGGCAGGACACCCGCGGCGTGCGGGTGCTGTGCTGGGCCACCTTTTTGCACGACATTGCCAAGCCGCAGTGCCGCACAGTCGGCCCCGATGGCGCGGCGCATTTCAAGGGGCACAACCAGCGGGGGGCGCAGGCTGCCCGCACGATCCTGCGCCGCCTCAAGGCCCCCGCCTACCTCACGGACGGCGCGGTGGGGCTGATCGCCGTCCATGATGCCCCGCTGCCCGCCGACGATGCGGGCATCCTCAAGCTGCTGAACCGCAGCGGGGCGATCTTTCTGCGCCGTCTCTGTGCGCTGAAATACGCCGACCTTGACGCCCACGCCAATACACCCGAGGTTGCCGCCCGCCGCGCCGATGTAGCAGCCTTTGAGCGCCGCATGAACGAGCTGGCCAAGACCGGCTGCTACACCATGCGCCAGCTGGCCGTCAACGGCGCGGATCTGATGGACATCGGCATCCCCGCCGGGCCGGGCGTCGGCGCAACACTGCAAACACTGCTTACCGCCGTTATGGAGGGCCGCCTGCCCAACGAGCGGGAGGCCCTGCTGGAGGCTGCAACCGTATGATATGGGGAGTTGGCATAGACCTGTGTGACGCAGACCGCATCGAGAAAAGCCTTGCAAAGCCGAGCTTTCTCGACCATGTGTTTGCACCGGCGGAGCAAGCCCTGCTCTCCGCCCTTGGCGAAAAGCGCCGTGCCGAAACCGCAGCCGCCAATTTTGCGGCCAAGGAGGCCTTTTTGAAGGCTGTCGGCACCGGGCTGGGCGGCTTTGCCCTCTGCGATCTGGCCGTGCTGCGCCGGGAAAGCGGTGCACCCTATTTTGCGCTGACCGGCCCCGCCGCCGAATGGACCGCCGCCAACGCCCTTACCCCGCACCTGAGCCTGACCCACGAAAACGGCCTGGCCTGCGCGTTTGTAATTCTGGAACAAAACAAATAACTGCCTTTTACGGGCGGCCATGGGCCGCCTTATTTTGTAACAATCGGAAAGGAGGTCCGCCGTGACGACAAAAGCCCCACGCGCCAGCAATCTGGAACTGCTGCGCATCCTTTGCATGCTGCTCATCATCGGCGACCACCTCACCGGCCAGGGCGGCATTGCGGATTATTCCACGCTGCCGTCCTCCTTCGTGTTCTGCCTCATCGGCTGCGGCTCCCGCATTGCCTGCACCGTGTTTGTGCTGGTGGGCAGCTGGTTTATGTGCGAACAGCCGTTCAAAACCCGCCGCCCGTTGTCGCTGTGGCTGTCGCTGTGGCTGTACACCGTGCCGGTCACGCTGCTGTGCAGGCTAGCCGGGCTGGATGTCTCCCTCGGCGCACTGCGCTGGGCGGCGTTCCCGGCGTCCACGCGGCAGCTGTGGTTCATCTCGGACTATCTGGTGCTGCTGCTCTGCGTGCCGCTGCTCAACCGGCTGCTGCACGGGCTGCCCCGCCGCGCCCACAAAGGCGTGCTGCTGGTGCTGGCTGTGCCGCTGGTCGTTTACCCCACGGTGTTTGGCCAGGACGGAATTTTGGGCGATACGGCGTGGATGTTCCTCTACGATTACCTGCTGGCTGCCTACCTGCGCCGCTGGCCGGATAACCGCCTGTCCCGCCTGCTGAACCGCCCCGCCGCGGCGCTTGTCCTCGGCCTGGGCCAGCCGCTGGCCAACACCGCCATCCGCGCCGTGCTGGAATACCGGGGCGCGACCGACAGCAAGGCGTTCCAGTACATTGCCTACTACCGCACGGCGCTGGGCGCACTGCCCGGCCTGCTGGCGGCGCTGGCGCTGTTCCACTTCTTCAAAAATCTGGACCTCGGCAGCAACCGGTTCATCAACGGGCTGGCGGGCACGACGCTGGGCGTTTACATCCTGCACCAGGTCCCCGTGCTGCGGGACTTTTTGTGGAACGGCATCTTCCACGCCCAGGCGCACCACGGCTCGGCGGCGTACACGCTGCTGGTCATCGTGCTGACTTTCGCGGGCTGCGCGGCCATCGACACGCTGCGTACCAGGTTTATCATGCAGCCCTTGCAGCGCAGCCGTGCGTTTACGGCTTTTTGCGTCAAAGGCGACGCGCTGGCCGCAGAAATCGAAAAACAGAGTGATTAAAAAAACCTCCTCTCGCTTATACTCTAGGTAAGCAAACGAGAGGAGGCTTTTTCTATGGAAGTGCACAGAGGCGAGGTTTTTTACGCCGACCTAAGCCCCGTCGTGGGCAGCGAGCAGGGCGGGATACGGCCGGTACTTATCATCCAGAATGAGATCGGCAACCGGCACAGCCCCACAGTGATCGCGGCGGCCATCACCAGCCGGCAGGATAAAAACCGCCTGCCTACGCATATCAGCGTGCGGGCTGACCGTTGCGGCCTGGCCAAGGACAGCATTATTTTGACCGAGCAGATCCGCACCCTGGATAAGCGCCGCCTGCGGGAGCGCGCGGGCCGCATCCCCGAGGATGACATGCGCCGCGTGGACGAAGCCCTGGGCGTATCCATGGGGCTGGAAAGCCAGAACACCCACCAGGACGGCGGTTATTTCTGAGGATCGGCGGCATCTTCCTCCACACTGACGGGCACGCCGCGATGCTCCACGGGCGTGGAGAACACGATTTGCGTGCGGGTGCGGCCAAACTGCTGCAAATGGTTGATGAACTGGTCCAGCTCCTGCGTGGTGGCAAACAGCACCTCGATCAGCATGCTGTAATCGCCGGTCACGCAGTTGCACTCCACCACATGGGGGCAGCTTAAAATGTAGGGGTAAAATTCCGGCTTGCGCTGGGGGTCCATGTCCAGGTTGATGAACGCCTTGACCATGTACCCCAGCATCGGCGCGGCCACCTGGGCCTGATAGCTCATGATCGCGCCGGAGCTTTCCAGCCGGGCCATGCGGGCCGACACCGCAGGGCTGGATAAAAATACACGGTCAGCAATTTCTTTCAGCGGTGCGCGGGCGTCCTTTTGCAGGATGTCCAAGATTTTTCGATCGATACGGTCCATAGCTTCCCCCTAAAAATACCCTCTAAAAAACAGACACGACCCCCACCAACGGCGCGTCATTGCACCGCAAGCAGGGGTCGCTTTACTATGTAAAGTATTCTAGCACACAAAACCGAAAAAGTAAAGTGCCGGCTGAAAAAAATAAAATGGGTGAGAGGATGCGACACTTTGGCCCCCTCTGCGAGGGTGACTCCCCACAGCGTGGGGAGATGTCGCGTAGCGACAGAGGGGTCCGGCCGCGTAAGCGGTCCCGCTAAGCGGGTGGGGGAGAGACCATGCCAAGACTCTCTCCCTCCGGCGCTTCGCGCCACCTCTCTCCCAGAGGGAGGCTTTTAGCGGTTCCACTCCGGCATATCCGGGAACACATCCCTTGCACTGAACAACCGCTCGTTATAATACATCTCAAAATGGCAGTGGTTCCCGAAGGAGTTGCCGGTATTGCCCACATAGCCTATGACCTGCCCCTGCTCCACCACGTCGCCTACGTGCACCGCCTGGGCCGACATGTGGGCGTACAGTGTTTGGTACCCGTTGCCGTGGTCGATCTTCACGTAGTTGCCCCAGCTCCAATGGCGGGTACATTCCACCACGGTTCCGGCGTCGGCGGCGTAAATTTCGGTGCCGTAGGGCGCGGCAATGTCCGCGCCACGGTGATAGTTGATTCCGGGAGTAAAGTTCGCCCAGCGGGAGATGTGCCGGTAGGCGGGCACGGGCCAGATGAAACTGCCGGTGCCCAGCTTGCCGATCATCCCGCTTTGCAGCCGGGTGCCCCGGCGGATGACCTCCGGCACCGGCTCGGCAGTGCGGGCTACATCCAGCACGCGGCTGTCCACCTCGGCGCCGTTTTCGTACACTACCTCGTAAGTCACGGTCTCGCGGCCCGGCACGCCGGTCTGCACGGTCTCGCTTTTGCCAAAATCCAGCGTGTCATCTTCCATGATTTGGGTATCGTAGGCAAGCTCCTGCTCGTACCGCTCCCGGCGGCGGATCTGCACCCGCAGCAGCTCGCCGTCATTGGCCTGCAGGGCGGATACAACCTCGGTATAGGGGCTGACCGACCCGGTCAGGTAAATGCCGTCTGCCAGCGTCAACTCGTGGGCAAACACTACGCGGCTGTCGGCGTCGGCAGGGTCCATGTACGGACGGCGCACCGCGGCCAGCAGGGTGCGCAGGTGGTCGCCCTCGGTGGTCACAAAGCGCAGGGCGCCGTCCACGTAGACGGCGGTGCCCGCGGTGATTTCACTGCCGCTGGCCTGCAAAATGGCGTTGGCCACTTCGCCGGGGGGCATCGTGTTGGTGCTGACGGCCAGCGTAAAGGCCGGGTCCAGGTCCCAGTTGGGCACGTCGGCCCCTGCCGCTTCCAGAAGGGCGCGGGCGGTGTTCACGCGGGCCTGCACATCGGCACGGGCGGTGTCAAAGTCCTGCTCGCTGGCCACATAGCCCACCACGGTGCCATTTACTTCCACCCGCAGGGCAAAGGGCTGATCAAGCCAGGTGCGCACCAGCCACGCAAAGGCCAGCGCTCCCGCCACCGGGACCACCAGCCCCAGCCATGCTTTGGGGCGGCGCAAGGCCTGCCGCAGCTGGATGCACCCCAGCGCGACGGGACGCAGCACCGCTGTCAGCAGCGTACCCAGCACCCGGACAAACCAGCGGGTAAAGGCGGCCAGCCCGCGTGCAAGGCAGAGCAGCCGATACTCTACATAAAAGCCAAACCAATACAAAAAGTCGTTACTCATTGCGGTACGTAAGCCAGCGGGTTCACGCGGGCGCGGTTGACCCGCAGTTCCAGGTGCAGGTGATAGCCGCCGCCCCCGGTGCTATACACGTTGCCGGTGTTGCCCACGTAGCCGATGACCTGCCCCTTGGTCACAGCGCTGCCCTGGCTGACGGCAATGCTGCTCAGGTGGGCATACAGGCTGTCGTAGGTGTTGCCGTCGTCGGCCGTGCCGTGGCTGATCTGCACACAGTTGCCGTAGCTGTACACGGCGGCGGCCGCGCTCACGATGCCATCAGCAATGGCGTAGACCGGCGTGCCGCCCGGCGCGGCAAAGTCGGTGCCCCGGTGGGGGATGCCCCAGGGGTCGGCCTCGCCAAACTGGGTGGTGATGCGCCCGTAGCTGTCCAGCGGGCAGCGGAAGGCAAGGCTGGTCAGGTGCAGGTCGGCGGTGGTGTACTTGCTGCTTTGGGCGCGGGCGTAGGCGTCCAGATCCGCTGTGGCCTGCAGATAGGCTTTGCGGGCGGCCTCGGTCACCACAGCTTGGGCCTGTTCGGCGGCCTGCTGCTCGGTCAGGGCGGTGTTGGCGGCTTGTAAGGCGCTGCCCAGCTTGTTTTGTGTAGCTTCCAGGGCGGTCTGCTGGGCATCCAGCGCCGCGCGGGCGGCCTCGGCTTCGTCAGCAGCGGCTTGGGCCTCGGCGCGGGCGGTGTCCAGGGCTTCGGCCTCGGCGTTCAACTGCGCCAGGGCGGCGCTGTTGTGGTCGGCCAGCTCCCGCAGGGTCTCGGCAAAGGTCAGCATCTCGTACAGGTTGTGGGCCTGCATCAAAAGGGTAATGCTGCCGCCGCCGTCCAAAAGCTGCATCGCGCCCATCTGGCTTTTGCAGCGGGCCAGGCTGGCGTCGTATTCGGCCTGCTTGTCCGCCAGCGCCTGGGCGGCCTGCTCGGCGGCCGCGGTGCGCTCGTCCAAGGTGCGCTGGGCCTCCTGCAAGGCTGTATATATGCCGCTCAACTGGGCGGCGACTTCGGCGCTCTGCCCCTGCAATTGGTCGATCTGGCTCTGGGTCTCGCTTTGCTGGTTTTGCAGTTCTTCCAGTTCTTGCTGGGCTTCGTTGTAGGCCTGCTGGGCTTGATTCTGTTTTGCCGATAATTCGTCCTTTTTGCTGTCAGCATACGCGCCAAACGGCGCAAAAAGGGTGCAAAAAAGCAGCCCCGCCGCCAACAGGGCGGGGCCGAGGGAAGAATATTTCATAGGAATGTTACCTTATTATAGGGTAGACAGGAGTTCACAAACCGTCTGCGGGTCTACGGGTTCGCTGTTTTTCAGCACTTCCCAATGCAGGTGGGGGCCGGTGCTGGCCCCGGTGCTGCCGCAGGCGGCAATCTCCTGGCCTTGCACGACCTGCTGCCCGACCTGCACCTTCACGCTGCCCAGGTGGCTGTATCGCGTCTGCCACGAGGTACCGTCGTCCATGCTGTGGTACAGCACCAGATAGTAGCCGTCGTCCTCATTATAGTCGTACTCGGTCACGGTGCCGTCGGCGGCGGCCAGTACGGTGGTGCCCTCCGGGGCCGCCAGGTCTACGCCGGTGTGGTTTTGGGCGAAAGTGCTGCTCATCCGCAAATCGTCAGAAAGGACGAGCGGCAGCGAAAAGACAACGGCCTGCGCCCCCTGGCCGTCCAGTGCTTCATCCATCGTGTACATGGCATCGTTTAGCTTGGCGTCGACGCATTGGTCGATGAGTTCCTGCCGCTCCTCGTCGGTCGGCTCGGCGCTGTCGCCCTCCCCGTGATAGGCGGTAAACCAGCGCGGAGAGGTCAGGGTGTTGTCCACATACACTTCAAAATGACACTGGTTGCCGGTGGTTCGGCCGGTGCTGCCTACGTAGCCGATGACCTGCCCTTGGGTAACACTTTGCCCGGCTTCCACAGTATAGCTCTGCAGGTGGGCATACAGAGTGCGCCAGCTGTGCCCCTCGGCGTTGGTGCCGTGGTCAATGACCACAAAGTTGCCCCAGCTGTAATGCTCGGCGGCCTGGACGACAACGCCATCGGCTGCGGCCAGCACATCGGTGCCGGGGGCGGCACACAGATCGTCACCGCGGTGGCCGTTGCCCATAAAGCGGGAAATGTACTTGTAATCCGGTACAGGATCGATAAACAGCGGGCTGTTGTCGGGGTCCTCCAGCAGCGGCAGCTGGGCTGTGTTGGCCGCAGCGGCGGGGGCTTCTGTCGGCGCGGGGGTAGGTGTGGCCTCCGGTTCGGCGGTCTCGGCGGTTTCCGATGTTTCAGGCGTGGCGGCGGGGGTGTTCTCCAAAGTGGGACGCACCATGCAGGCCGTCATGCTGGCGGCGATTACCACGGCGCAAAGGGCCATGGCCCCGGCCCCCAGGCGGCGGTAATGCAGCAGATGCACGATGCGGGTCTTAGCGCTGCCCTGACCAAAGGCCAGGCTGCCGGGTACGCCGCGCCCCTGCATGGCAAACCGCAGAATGCTCTCGCAGTAGGCGCTGCGGGCGGCGGGGGATTGGCCTCGCACGGCAGCTTCGTCGCAGGCGGCCTCCATGTCGCGCTCAAACTCGCGGAAGGCCAGCCACGCCAGCGGGTTGAACCAGTGCAGGCAGGCCACGGCGTAAAACAGCGGCTTGGTCAGCGGGTCGCCCCGGCGGATGTGGGTGCGCTCGTGCAAGATGACGGCGTCCAGGGCGGGGCCAGCCAGCCCGGCGGGCAGGTAGACGCGGGGCCGCAGCAGGCCCAGGGTAAAGGGCGCGGGCACACAGGGGCCGCTGAAGCAGCCATCCGGCGTTTTGCAGGCCAGCGCCACCTGGCGGGACAGGCGCAGGTAGCCCCACACGGCACGCACGGCCAGCAGTGCCACGCCCACAGTCCATACCGCCGCCAGCAGATGCCACACGGTCAGTGTGGTGTACCAGGGCGCAGGCGCGGCGGGGGAGGCGGGAACCATGGCAGGCAGGTCCGGGGCGGTAAGCTCCGGCTGGGTCAGGGCCTGCACAGTGTCGGCGGCCTCGGCCAGTTGGGTGTTTTGCGGGCGGGGCAGGGCAAGCGGGATGCCAAAGGGCAGCACGAACCGCAGCCCCACGGCCAGCCACAGCCAGCACAAAAACCGGCTGGGCGCATGGGCACGGCGCAACAGGCGGCAGACGACCCAGGCCGCCAGTGCCGCCGCGCCGCCCCACAGGCTGAGCAGCAAAAACGAAAGCACGGTGCTGCGCATAATAGTCACCCCTCTTTCGATTGGGCCGCGTCCAACAGGGCGCGGATCTCGGCCGCTTCGGCGGCACTGATGGGCTTCGAGTTCAAAAATGCGGCCACGAAGCGCGGCAGGCTGCCGTCAAAGGTCTTGTCCACCACGGCGGCGCTCTCGGCGCACTGCACTTCCTCCTTTTTTACCAGGCTGGTCACAGTGCCGCCCTCGTTTTGCAGAATGCCGCGCTCGCACAGCTTTTTCAGCACAGTATAGGTGGTGCTTTTTTTCCAACCCAGCTCGGCGGCGGAAAGTTTGACCAGCTGGCCGCTGGGCAGGGGCTCGTTGTCCCACACCAGGCAGGCAAACCGGTATTCAGCTTCGGCTAAATGGTTCATGGTTTTCTCCTTTGGTCTACATGAATAGACTTCTTCTATTTGTAGTCTATCACAGTAGACCAAAATTGTCAATAAAAAATGCTTTCCCCCACCTAGGGTGTATCTGATAAGTCAAAAGTGCTGGAAAATTC